>Ga0172370_10000032_pt1 | contig 151659 bp, 123 predicted proteins | sample LakKiv5m_FD_114538 | JGI IMG/M metagenome (GOLD analysis project Ga0172370, IMG submission 114538) | Freshwater microbial communities from Kabuno Bay, South-Kivu, Congo - kab_022012_11.5m | ecosystem: Environmental > Aquatic > Freshwater > Lake | place: Democratic Republic of the Congo...
ATAATATTATAACTGTCCATTGAATAATTAATGTAATATTGGTCTTAGTAAATAACTTTGTTCTTTTGAGCAGTATAGAATATAAAAGTAAAATCAGCGGGAATACTAAAGCTGTTTCCTTAGAAAATAAAGCCAAAAGAAAGAAAAGAAAATGCAATGCTGTAAATGAAAATTTATCAGTTTCAACTGATTTGGTATAAAACCAAAAAGATAATAAAATAAATATTGTCAACAATATATCATTTCTTCCGGGAATCCATGCCACAGCGTTTAAAAGCAATGGGCTAACTCCGAAAAGAGCAACAATAAAAAGTGTTAAGTTATGTGTGTTAAGTGTTAATTTGTTCTCTGTTCGGTTGTTGATAAATAACCTGAGAAAATAATAAAGCAGAAGACAAGCAATAATATGTAATATTAAGTTTGTCAAATGATAACCGAATGTTTCTTTTCCACCGATAATAGCATCAAACATCAATGTTAATGTAAGCGTAGGACGATAGTACAATCCTTCTTTTTGAAAATATGAATCCGAGTAGAATGCGTCTGGAATATTTTTTAAATCACTTATTTTCTCATAATTATCAATAATCTTGATGTCATCATCGAGCATGACAAAATCGAAGAATAAACTTTTAAAATATACGACGAAAATTAAAATCAGGACTAAATATATACCGTATTTTAACAACTTATTTCTAGTTCCTTCCATAAAAACTATTTACTAATTTTTTTCAACAAACTTAACTTTTATAAAAAAAGGAGAATTCTTTGCATTGCTAACGACAGTAAAAATTACGGTATCGTCATTATTCTTTAAACCCTCCTTATTTATTTCGAGACGCAATTTACCTTCATCCAAAAATCTCACATCATTTTTTTCAATAACTCCATTCGAGCAGGAACAGGAACCTGAGACAGATTGAATACTCAATACACCTATTCCCCTGTTCAGAACTTCAACATTCTTAACGACAAAATTTGAAGTATCTTTTTCAATTGCAATTTCCTTTGGTATAATATCTATTATAGGAGTATCAATTACATCCTTTTTTGAATACGGTGATTTTTCCTGCGAATACAATGCAACAACTTGAAAAAAGCAGACAATTACTAAAAAATAGGAAAATTTAGACATCAATATCTTTCCAAATATCATTAAGCATATCATTGAAATCATAAAATCCTTTTTTCCCGAAAATCCATTGTGCCGCAGAAATGGCACCTTCAGCAAATGCAGTCCGATTCTTTGCCCTGTGTGTTAGCTCAATAGTATCGGCAAAAGAATCAATTATAACAGTATGTGTGCCGGTAATTTCACCGCCGCGTGTTGAACTTACATGTAACTGCTCGATTGAAATCCTATCCTGAGATTTTTCGGTTAATATCTCTTTTTTATATTCAACATTTTTTAAAATTATATCAGCCAATGTCAATGCAGTACCACTTGGGCTGTCCTTTTTACGTTTGTGATGAAGTTCATGAAGCATAATATCATATCCGGGTACTTTGTTTATAAATTTTGTCGCAATTTCGACTATTCTTTGGTACATTTGAACACCGATGGAAAAGTTTGAACCCCATATACAACCAATATCATTTTTTTGAACTATGGATTTAACATCTTCAATTTCGTTATACCAGCCGGTTGCTCCGATTACAATATTTTTCTTCAGTTTCGATAAAATCTCAACATTTTCCAAAACAAATTCTGAGTAGCCAAAGTCAATTGCAACATCGAAATCATATTTTTTAGAACCAGATATTTTAGAATCAATTTCAAATATATCGGTAATAATAAAATCTTCCCTTTGGGCAATTCTTTCAATTTCCCTGCCCATAGCTCCATAACCGATAAGAGCAATTTTGGGTTTATTGTCGTTCATTGTTTTCCTTTAAAATAACATAATATATAAAGCAAATTACTTAAAAATAAATCAAAAAAAAAGGGGATGATACAAAGAACATCCCCAATTATCAAAAAATTATCAATTATTTTTCAAATTCATTCAAAGGAGTCTTGATGATAACTTGTACTGTACGGTTATAAAACCTTCCTTCGGGTAAAGTGTTATCGTACAATGGCTCGTCTTCACCAACACCGCGTTTTGTCAAGCCGCCGAATTTTCCTCCTGTTTTTTTCATAATACCACCATGAACAGTATTTGACCTGCGTTCGGAAAGCTTCATATTGTGTTCGTACAAGCCAACGACGTCAGTATGACCGATGACTTCAACAGCAGAACTTGGGTAAACTCTGTCATAAACATAATCACGCATTATTTTTTCATTAACCGGTCCGGCATCAGAACGGTCAAATGGGAAAAGTATCAAACTATACCTTTCCAAAGTACTGTCTTTACCTGAACCGACTTCTCTTTCTTCAACCTTAACCTGCATAACCGGAATTTTTATTTCGGGAGATTTACATTCATTACCGTTTGTTGTTGTTATAATTAATTGAGCCATATATGGTACTTCGTCAACAGGCAATACGAAATCTTCACTTTGCCAATCCCAGCCCTTAGAAACATCTGTAGTACCCACTTCATTAAGGACTTTCCACATATTCCCCCCACGCTTAATTTCAATCCTTCTTTTTGCAACAAGCAAGTCTTCGATACCATTGTTCATAACGAATTTCATTTTGTCGGGTTGAGGGAAAATCGTCGGGTCTTTGTCGAAAACTGGTTTCATGATTTCCCAATTGTTGCAAAGAATTTCAACTCTTCTGTTTTCTGTGATACCTAATGTATCCTTAACATTTGATACAACTGCGGGTTTATCTCTAAAGCTGAGTTTCATTCTGTCTTCGCTGATTTTCCAAACATTTTTGAAATAATCATAAACTACCTGAGCCCTGTTTTTTGATAAACCGGGTGTTTTTTCTTCAGGGGTAGTTCCGTCATTACATCCAACAATGTCAATTTTCTCGTTGGGAAATTGATTTAATCTGAATCCATAGATATTAAGGATGTGATAATATTTATCCAAGGTTCCTCCGGCAATAGTTGTGTCGTTGAATGAAGCTGTTTCTTCGGGCGTTTTAAAGAGTATGTACCTTGAAGGCAATTCAGCTGAACCTATTGGGAAGAAAACATAATTTAATAAAGGATATAAGTCCCATGTTTTGACTTCTTTCATTATTAAACCTCGAAAATCAGCTAAATCCGGCTGGTCTGCTTTGTAGGTCCTTACGTGTTCAGCCTCATCAATTTCAGTTCTTAAAATTGGATTTTGTCCCAATGTTAATGTAACAAAAATTTCATCTTCTGCTTTACCAGCTTCGTCAGCTCTTTCGGTCATCTCAGGTTTATCAACTCTTTGAACTTTCGAGACCTCGCCGTATTTATCATTTTTACCGGTGATTTCGAGATTAACGTATTTTGCATCGTCTTTTGGATTGCCATAATCAGCATTTGATATAACAATTTCAAATTCTTTTTTAAATACGTTGATACTATCTTTATAAACTTTATTTGTCAATGGATTTTTCAAAGTTATCTCAGCAGGAATAAATGCCTGGCTGCAATCATCAATAACCGTTACTTTCACGATTTTTGTTTTATAAAATGACGGTACAAATGCCATGAACAAATCAAGGTCGCCCTGATATCCATTTAAGTCTTTTCTTTTAGATGAGAAATAAATAACGTCACCACCAGCAGGTAGGGTTATGAATAATTCATCCTGTGGAGTGTTAATTGGTTCACCCATGTTTTCCGGTTTTGACCAGGTAGCATCTTCTTCGTTCAATCTGGTCACATAGAAATCCAAACCTCCGATATTTGGTGTATAACCGTTTGACGAGAAGAAAAGAGTAACACCATCAGCACCAATGAACGGAGCATATTCTCTGCCTGCTGTATTAACTTGTGTAAGATTTTCAGCTTTTTTAAATTCTTCCGTATCCCAATCATAGTCCGAGAACCAAATATCAAAATTATTATCTCCATTCGGACCCGGCCTGTTGGATGCAAAATATATACGCCCTTTATCAGCTGTAATAGAAGGCATGGATTCCCATTTTTCGGAGTTAACGTTTGGTCCGAGATTTTGAGGTCTGCCCCACTTATCTTCCTCGATTTCTGATTTATACAAGTCGCAGTCACCCAAACCATCAGGGCGGTTACAACCCGTAAAATACAAACTTTGACGGTCTGCTGCTATGGATGCCGCACCTTCGTTAAATTGCGTATTTACGCCTAAATTACCATATATAGTTGTTGTATCAATATTAAAAGGTTTGTAAAAATTAGTGTCCAATCTTTCGGCTTTTTTAGTTGCCCAGAAATCATGTGACGATTTATTAGTTTCGTTGTTCCATTTGCTACCAGGTCTGTCGGTAACAAAGTATAAAGTTCTTCCGTCGGCACTGATAGTCGGTGCATAGTCCAAACCATCATAGTTGACTACAGGTCCCAAATTGATGATTCGGATTGTTTCCTTTTTTTTAGTAATATCCTGCCCGTAAGCAATCGAATTATGAAATAAACATAATACCAATAAAATTGCTGATATAGTAATTGACCTTTGCATAAAGTTCTACCCGTATAAATTATAATAAATTATTCTTTTCTTTTTCAATCATACTAATGCCAGATAGTATAATATTTTCATATTTACAAAATTATAAATTATAAAATTGCAAAATAATAAATTTCGTTAAAATTAAATTTTGTTAATGTTAGAATTTCTTATTTTTTAATTTGTTATAATAATTATTATGTAATATAATAATTTAATTTTAAATAATTAATATGAAAAAATAATTGAGGATAATTTAGTGGTATAAATAGTAATTCTTAACTTTTTTTTATAGTATTTTTTACTATAATAGCATTAATTGATTTTAATATTTCTTAGTTTCAAAGCTAATCTCAATTCCAGCATAATTCTCCACCTGTTCAGATTAAAATCGTTTTGCATTGAACTGAATTTTGTTATTGGTATTGAGTAAGTAAATGATGGTAAAAAATAAATTTGATTGCTGATTTCAAAATTGAAACCTATTGTTGGTTCAAGCGTAAATCGTAAAACATTTGTTCCGGCAATCTCATCATCTTCAACTGTTTCTATTATCGGATTTTCATTGTTGAGAACAATGTCAACGATTTGTCCATTAAGTGTATCTAAAAGTTTTAATAGTTCTTTGGTATGCTTAAACTTGTAATCCGTAAGAATTGATGCACCAATCCCCATCCTTAAAAAAAGAAATTCAACCGGTGAATATTGTAAAAAAGGAATTAACGTTATTTCTCCTACCTGAAATTCTCCAACATTCCTGTATGGATAGGTTCTCTCGACAAAATCAGTGGGTTTCTTTATCCAAAGTTTGTTCAGTTCCATTCTTTGGTATGAAGTCTTGGAATTTAAAGTGTTGAAAAATAATGCAGAACCCCATTGAATTTTTGAATTAAAATCCCGAATAAAAATTGCACCGACTATTATTCCAAAGCCCTGTGCATCTTCAAACTGACATTCCGGACATTTTGGTTGATAAATGCCGCTTTGAATATTGTTTCCTAAACCGAAGATGATTCCTAATTCCATTTGCTGAGGTGGTGCCTGAGGTTCCAATGGTGTTCCTAACTTTTGACCAAATAAATTATCACTCAGTAGCAATAAGACAATAATAAATATTTTGAACCGAAACAATATAATCATTAGTATAACCGTTTTAAAAAAGTCAAAATAAAAAAAAATAAAACTATTTAACGTAATGAATAGAAAGTAATAATTTTATTGTTAAAATCTACTAAATAATTGAATCAATGCATGAAGAAGTGATTACAAGCTCTCAGTTTGATGAGAACAACCGTATTACCGAAAATAGGGATATAAACAATATCGGAGTTAATCCTGCGAGATTGGCGGCGGTAAAAATAATCAGCCGATTCGAAAGAAGCGATGCCTATCTCGACAAACTGATACTAAAAGAATTTAGGGAATCTGAACTTTCCCGTGAAGACAAATCATTATTAACAGAACTTGTTAACGGAGTAATTCGCTGGCGATGGAAACTCGATTGGGTGCTAACCGGATTTTATAAAGGCGATTATCTGAAATGTCTTAATATCGTTAAAAATGCTCTGCGGGTAGGTCTGTATCAAATTCTTTTTTTGGACAAAGTCCCTGACCATGCTTCAATAAATGAATCAGTTGAAATTATCAAAAGAATTCAGGGTGAAAAAATTGCAGGTATCGTCAATGGCGTCTTGCGTAATATATCCCGGAATATTGAAAATATCAGATATCCGGTTAAAGAGGAAGACCTTGTATATTATTACACAATAATTCATTCGCATCCTCGATGGATGGTTAAAAGATGGATTGACCTTTTTGGCGAAGAACAAACAATCAAGCTCCTTGAAGCAAATAATATCAGACCCGATACAAAAATCAGAATCAATCTTCTCAGAGCAACCATTTCTGAAGTTAAGGATGAACTGTTAAAACAAAACATTAATTTTGAACAATCTCCTTATGCACCTGAATCCATAATTATAAAAAGCAAGGGTATTGATTTAACATCTTTAAATCTTTTCACCGAAGGAAAAATAACCATTCAGGATACAAGTGCATACCTGGCAACAAAAATTGCTTTCGTTCAACCTGGGCAACGAATTCTTGATTTGTGTTCCGCTCCCGGTGGCAAGTCTTTTGCATTAGCCGAACAATCGAACGATGCAGGTAAAGTAATATCTGTTGATAAATATGTATCTAAGCTGAAAGCCATAAAAGAAGGTGCTTCAAGATTGCAATTGAAATCAATCGAGATAATGGAAGCTGATGCCATAACTGTTCAATTTGATGAACTTTTCGATGTCGTTTTTGCTGACCTTCCTTGTTCAGGATTAGGTACATTAACTAAAAAGCCGGATATAAAATGGAAACGAGAAAGGGAAGATATACCTTATATCGTTAATACTCAGCGTGAAATAATTTCAAATGCCGTTAGATTTGTTAAGCCGGGAGGAGTGCTTGTCTATTCCACTTGCACTATCGAACCTGAAGAAAACGAGGATAACATCCAATGGTTTTTGTCTCAATACCCTGATTTTACGTTAGACCCTGCTGAAAAATATTTACCCGGGGAATTGTGTAAAAACAGTTTCATGCAAACATACCAACATATTCATGGTACTGATGGTGCTTTTGCGGCAAGACTTATCAAAAAGCAATAATCAAACTGTAAACTTAATATAAAAAAAGCAGGGCTTGAAATTCAAGTCCCGCTTTTATTTTTAATGTCCAATCATTGGACAATTCCATTATCTTGCTATCACCAATCTCTGCTGGTCTTCAAACTGTCCTGCTTTCATAATATAATAGTATGAACCGCTTGACCAATTTCCAACAGGAACTGTTACTTCGTATCTGCCCGGCTGCATAGTCTGATTTACAGGAACAGCAACCAATTGATTGGCACTGTTGTAAATCTCAATCTTTGTCGGGCAATCACGTAGAGCTACCTCAAATTCGATAACGGCTTCGTCACCTGAAATCGGATTTGGTTTGATTGCACTCAATGCGAATGTTCCGCCTGCGAATACAACCTTACGTATATCGAACACGCAGGTTCTGTCAAGTAGTATTGAAGAACTTGCAGGATTAATGTCAACACAGAGTTCCTGATTCACTTGTTCAGCAGTTGCCATTACTACGAAGTCCGAAGTATTCTTGTCAAGTTTCGGTAAATAAGTACCGAAAGTCAATGTCAATAAGTCACCACCGCCCGGAGCATCGAATAAGACGTAATCGTATCCGGCTTTTCTGAATATTTCGATTTCAATTTCACCTCTGATTGAGTCAAGATTTGTAGCGGTATTTTGAACAGTACCGTTTTTATAACCTTGAATTACATTCTTTGAGATTCTGTAATCGAAAGCTCCCGGATAGTTGTCAAAAATGTTGCCAAGAATAACTCCGTCTTTATCGGGGTCAGTTGTCGAATTATTCGGGTCGAATTTCAATTTGAGGAAGTCGCCGTTATATTTAACATTTACAATGAGCTTGTGAACCTTTGCACTTGTCATTGAAGCCGCAGGCAACATACTGATTGTCCTCGAAAATACCCTGTCAATATTATAACCTGGTGTAGGATTGTTTGCTGGTGTTACCGTTAAATCTCTCCAGTAATGAACTTCATTACCTACTAATGTTGCAGTTAAAAGCGAATCCGCATTCAATGCCGAAGTATGAACTACGATATTGGCATTTCTCGTTCCTGCAGTTGTTCTGTCAGCTTTAAACCTAACAAAAATAGTCTTTGGTTGGTTTGCGAGTAATGTAAATCCTGTGGCATCTAATGGATCCTTGAATTCGAAGTATGATGCGCCAGGTCCGGTTATTTCTACTTTACTGATAAATAAATCAGTCTCATTAGTATTTGTAAGAAGTACCTGCATATTATCATCTGTTGAACCAAGACAAATTGTTGTTGTTGCACCGACTAAAGTTGCGCTTTGCAACAAGCCGTCGCCTCTCCAATTCGATACCACTTCAGCTTCTGCATCGCTGACGGTTGTCAAGCTCGCTGTGGCTGGATTGCCGTCTTTTGCTGCAAATTCAGCATCCAATGTGATAGATTCACCGGGCTGTAATCCAACGGGGAATGTTATCTGGAATTGCTTATCATATCTGAATGGTTCAGGAAATGCTGTCCAAGCAGTTTGTGTTTCCTCCTTAATATTGACTTGGGTTAAATCTGTAATTGTTACAGAATCGCCATATTGCCATGTATTGAAGTCGTCATTTGAAATTGTTATCTGTTTTGGAATTGCATTAGCATAGTCATCCTTAATCATTACTCCAAAATCAACATCTGCCGTAACTGTTCTCGGTACAATACCAATACCTTGCAATGTAGTTGTTGGTTGTGTCGGCAATGCAGGATTGGTTTCATATCTGAATGTCAATGTTGCAGGACCTGTTAGAGTCGGTTGGAAAGTAACCGATACGATAACTTCCTCGCCGGGATTCAAGGTTCTCAACAAGTCACCTCTATTAAATTGGAATGCTGAAGTATCCCCTACAACGTTCGTATATGTCAATCTGGTAATATTTATCGCAGCAGTACCACCATTGAATATCCTTATTGCCGTATCAGGATTCATCGTATTTTTAACAGCAGGATACGGTGGAATCGGGAATGTAGCTGGTCTGTGAATTCTCTTGCGTTCCCAATTATAGCCGGTTGCAACCAAATCAGATTTAATACCGCTTCCCAATAGCAAGCAAACGCTGTCTATAGGATTGTCGTTATTGTATTGAGGGTCTTTAATAGTGTTGCTTATAAATACTATTGAATCAGGATAATTCTTTTCCTGGTCTGGAACGAATTTAACCTGGAATGTTCTAACTTCCTTTGGTTTCAATCTCAAAGGTGTTGCAGGTGTAATCTGCTGTTCAACAAGTTCATCCGATGTATAAATCATGGTACCCGGAGTTAAACTTTGCAAAAATGGTCCCTGATAATCATAGATTTCAAGTAATACAGTTCCCTTGTTTTCTATATCAAATTGACCATAAGCCGCGCTTCCCAACATTGTTGGAGGGAATGTCCAGTCCGAAACGTCAATGATTGGCGAACCGACCAAAGCCGAAACATAGGATTTATAATTGAACACGCAAGTATCGCCGACACCGATTGAATCCCAGAATTCACCTTCAAATTCTGCGTTAAACCTTACGATAAATGGAAATGAATCCTGAGCGGCAATGTCAAGACCCTGAGGCCATTCTGTTTGCAAAGGAGTAGTTCCTGTTGCATCCCACAAACTGAAACCTGATGGTTTCCCCTGCTCATCTTTTTTCTTCAATCTCAAAAAGAACATTTTAGCTGTTGAAGTTTCAGAATTATTCACAACATAGAACATTTTATCAGTAACTTGCCCTACGCTATGAAGTCCGTAATCCCTGATTTTAGGAACAATTGATAATTTAACAGCATTGTATTTAATAAACAATGTTGTATCATTACCCGCACAATCAGCAAAAGTAACAACTGCATAAGCATCTTCGGAGTTGTCAATTACTTCAAGTCTCCAAGATGTTGTCGGGTCTTCACAAGGCATGAAATCGCCGTGATACAATTTATAATTGTAACTCTCATCTGAGTGCATATAAATCGTACTAAGGTTTGACCTGTTGTCTGCATCATCGGGTTTATCGGTAACATATCTTGTCTTATGAAGGTTAACTGTACCGTCGCAATGAGGTTCCCATTCCGGTTGTGGAGGCAATGTGTCAACTTTTGTTAAATCACCTAAAGCAACAGAAGTCGGGAAACCGTAAGAGTCATAGCTCGAAAAACCATATGCATAAGCGGCAAAAGGAGTACTGCTTTTTATTTTATAAACTCCGTCTCCGGGTAAAAGCAATGTTTTTGAATAATATGTCTTACCACCTGCAACTTTTTCAAATGGTTCACCCGGAACAGGTGATAAGTCTTTTAAAGGCATCCATGAAAAGTCACCACCAATAACCTGAGCAAACATTAAATCATCGGGAATTGTTCCATACTGTGTTGCTTCGTAGCAAAGGTTAATATAGTTATACGGGAATCCGTATCCACCACGAATACCAGGTGTATTGAAAATAATTTCTCTTTGATATTGTTCCAAAGGAGTCAAAACCAATTGGAACGGGTCGCTGACAATATTATCGTCCTGCTGACCGCAGTTATATTGAGTTACACTGATTGGTTTGTCACCACCGATAACCACAGGTCTTACTTTGCCTTCGTCAGCTCTCATGTGGAGGTAACCATTTTGTTCCGTACCACCGGCTGTTCTTAAAAATCCAACCTGCTGATGGTCTCTGAAAATTTTTGTCTTTGCTTCTTTGGCAAAAACCTTGATAATCGAGTTTTTCAATCTGTTAACAATTCTCGTTACATGATATTCCGAACCCCAAGTCGCTGTTGGCAATTCCATTTCTTCAATAACGTCGCAACAACCGCAGTTTGTCGGGATGTATGCACAGAAGTTACCGGATACGATACCGACTGGCTTTGATGCTTCCACAGTACTACCGGTTATCTCGGCATGTGAACCCAAACCGGAAATCAAAAGAACATCGCCTTTTTCCAAACTCCATGAGGATGATTGTCCGGGCATTAAACCACCTGCGGTTTTTGACCAGTCTGTACCACCCATCGTAAACTTAACTTTAGTTTTGTCATAAGCGGCAGTTATACTCGTATAACTTGGCAGCCACTGCATAGTATTCGGTGATGGGTCAGCAAAAGAAGCAACGATGTAATCCTTTCCAAGTGCCGGAACAGGAATACACAAGAAACCGTCCGATGTGTACTGGTATCTTGTAACACCGTAGCATATAATCGGGTCATCTGCCTTGACGTGTACACCGGCATCTCTCCATATCTTATCAGGTTCAGGCACATCTCTGTCCGTTTTCCTGTATGGTTGTCCAATAGCCGGAGCCAGGGTAAACTCGATAATATCGTTTGCCGTGGTCTTTTTCTGTTTAAAATATCCTTTGCCTGGTACTTCAACTGTAACCAATGTGGAAACACCCGAAGAGATATAAAGCTTCAGGTCGTTACCGACATTTGGTGTTTCCCAGCAAGGTATAAACGAAAAATAAAATTCTCTACCAACATTATTGGCACCCAGCATTTTTGGCAAATTCTTTTTGATTTCTTCTTCAGAAAAATCCTTTGCCAGAATTGGCAAAGTCATTGCCAACAATAGAATGATAGAAATAATGTGTGTTGTCCTTAATTTCATTATGTCCTCCAGTTTATTTAAAAATAATTTTTATTTATTACACCTAATTTTCTTACTATAACACATGAGAATCGAAAAAGTTTCACTTTTTTCAAAAAAAAATTTGAAAAACAAAAATTTTTTTCTTCTCCTAATATTGCATTTTACCAATTTTCAAAAAACTTTTTTCATTTTTGCACACTTTCTAATGTATATAACACATGAGAATCGAAAAAGTTTCACTTTTTTCAAAAAAAATTTTAAAAAATTAAAAAAAACTTTAATATTTTTTGAAAATAGTATATTTTACAAAAAGTAAGATTACAAAAATTTTAGCAATTGGCAAAATTAAAATATATTTAATTGAATTATTTCATATATTTGAATTTTACTTTTTAGATTATTCTTTGTTAAGTGGAATATTTGAACAAAACTGAATTTTTGAATCGTGAAATGATTTAAATTATTGATAATAATATATTTAGTAATAATTTTTGTGTGATAATATGATGAAATTGAATTTAATAATTAAAATTTTAGTGTTTTCAACATTTTTTGCAATTTTTTCTTGTAATAATGAAAAGGAAGAAATAAAAGATAAAACCATCCCCGAAAAATCCCAAACATCGAAATCGGTTGACAAGCAAAAATTGCTGAAGGAATTGGATTTGGTAATCGCGGCTAACCCAAACGATGCTGAATTGATTAATGACAGAGGTGTACTAAAAAACGATTTAAAAAAATTCAGTGAGGCTTTGAAGGATTTTGACAAAGCCATAAAACTGAAATCTGATTTTGCCGAAGCTTATAATAATAGAGGAATGGTTAAGGATATTTTAGGAGATTCAATATCCGCTTTGAATGATTTCAATCAGGCAATCAAATTTAATATGAATTCCTCGGAAACTTATTTCAACAGAGGAAGAATATTCAGCCGTCTTGCCAAATTTAAAAAAGCATACGATGATTTTACGAAAGCCATTCAGCTTAATGAAAAATTTGATATAGCATACTTAAACAGAGCTTTGCTCAATGAACAACTTGGAAAATTAACAGAAGCATTTACCGATTTAGATTCTGCTATTCAAATTAATCCGACATTAAAGGAAGCATATTACAAAAGAGCTGTCCTGCTTCATAAAAAGGGTGATTTGCAAAAAGCAATTGAAGATTTCGATATTATCATTGAATTGAATCAGCAGGACTTTGAAGCATATAATTACAGAGGAAAATTAAAAAGTGATTTGAAACAGTACATTCAGGCAAAAAAAGACATTGACAAAGCGTTAAGTATAAATTCAAAATACCCGGACGGTTATTACAACAGAGGAGTCATTAATAACGCACTTGGCGATTATAATTCCGCTTTAAAGGATTATAATGAAGCAATTAAACTAAGAAGTGATTACGCTGATGCAATGTATAACAGAGGAACGGTTTACATTAAATTGAATGATTATGATAAAGCCATCGTTGATTTCACAAATGCAACAAAAATAAATCCAAAATTTATCGAAGCATACGTCAATAGAGCAGGGCTTAATTACCATAAGAAAAAATACAAGGAAGCAATACCTGATTATAATAAAGCATTGCAGTTGAATCCTCAGTTTGCGGCTGTTTATGCAAACCGTGGTATGACCTACCTGCAACTTAATAAAAAGAAAGAAGCATGTTCCGATTTTAAAAAAGCGTTGGAGCTAGGTTATCAGCCGGCTAAGGAATTGTTAAATCAATACTGCAAATAAAATGAAATCATCAAAGTATTTGAATATATTCCTTATTTCATTTTCACTGATAGCTCTTGAACTAATCTGGACAAGAATTTTTTCTGCAGAGTTTTACTATACATTTGCTTTTTTGATTTTATCTGTGTCAATTTTGGGATTGGGTCTCGGTGGCTTGGCATTGAGATTGTTTAAAAGTTTAAACAGCGATAAGTTTTTTATTATGTCGCTAATATGTTCGGGATTCTTCATTTTGTTTGGTCCGGTAATAATTTTTAAAATTAATTTGGATTTCTCGGTCTTGTACATTGATTTTCTGATGACTCTGAAGTTTTTATTTGCTGTAATTATCTTATCTGCTTCTTTTTTCTTTGGAGGAATAGCTTTATCATTTATTCTAAAAACCAATAATAAAGATATCCCCAAACTTTATATGGCTGACCTTATCGGTGCTGGTTCAGGAGTAATAATTGTTTTAATTTTGATGAACATTTTAGGTACACCAAAAGCAGCATCGTTAATCGCTGTTCCTGTCTTTTCTGTCGTACTCTTAAACTCGAAAAGAGGTATAAAATTATTATCTGTCTTTTTAATTGCAATTAGTATAGTTCTTTCATTTTTTTCCGATAAACTTCTTGAAATCGAGAGACCGGACAGAGGAAGGATATTATCAACTCATTGGGATGCAATGTCAAAAATCAGGATAGTTGAATACAATGAATTCACAAGAGGAATCAGGATTGATAATGCCGCACAAACTTCTGTCTATAGGTTTAAAGGAGATTTCAACAATACAAAATTCAAATTTGATGTCAATGTATCAAATTTAATCGGCAGGTTTGATTCTTGTGTTTTCTTGTCTTTAGGCGCAGGAGGAGGTGTTGATGTTCTTCATGCACTTCAGGAAAATGCAGCAGAAATTCACGCTGTCGAAGTTAATCCTTACATTAATTATTTGCTTGAAGAAGGAGAATTATCAGAATACTCGGGCTTTATATACAAAGACCAGCGGGTTAATGTTATTACTGAAGATGCCCGTACATACGTGAGAAGATTTGAAAATAAATTCGATATCATTTTTGCATTAAGTTCAAATTCCTTTGCCGCTCTTGCTTCCGGTGCGTTTGCACTTGCCGAGAATTATCTCTTTACAACTGAAGCAATCAAAGATTACTGGAAAGCCATGAGCGATGATGGCTACCTTGTCATGGAGCATCACTTTTATATCCCCAGAATGATTAGTTCAGTTATGGATGCTTTGAAAGATATGGGTATAAATAATCCCAACGAGTATTTTGCCGTTTATAATTTACCATATTTAAAAAGAAATGTTCTGCTGCTTTCAAAAAAACCACTATTGACCGAAACCATCAGAAGAGCATTCGGAGTCACGTTTCCTTTTCGCGATAATTATATTTACCCTATATATCCTACACACGATTCGATTTATGGCAATTTAGCTAATCAAATAGTATTGCAAGGATGGAAAGTTCTTCAAAATGATGTAAAAATTGATATTTCTCCCTGTACAGATGACAAACCCTTTATTGCACAAATGGGAATGTGGAAGAATTTGGATTTGTCAGGAAAAGAAAAAATACAGCATTTTGAATTTACTGGCTTTCCTCTTTCAAAATTGAATATTGTTATAATTTTGGGTTTAGTTATTATTTTAATCATCCCTTTGAATATTTTACCGTATAAAATCAGCAAAGAAAAAATAAAACCTGTGCCATGGCTTTATTTCTTTTTCATTGGGATGGGATTCATGTCCATCGAAGTAATTTTGATTCAAAAATACACACTTTTCATCGGACCTTCAGTTTACAGTTTATCTGTAATATTATTTACTTTACTGATTTTCTCAGGAATCGGGAGCAGATATTCTGATAAGTTTGATTATAAAATTGTATTCTTAGGAATAATTTTATGGATACTACTGGATATTTTTCTTTTTTCATATTTAACTACATCGCTTGGTATATTGGAGATTTATTTTAGAATATTAATTATGATAATTTTAATAGCTCCACTTGGATTTTTAATGGGAATGCCATTTCCGATTGCTGGATTAAAAGTTGGTAAACTGATTGACTGGGGATTCGCTGTTAATGGTGCGGCATCCGTTTTTGGTTCAACACTTATTATACTAATTGCATTGTCTTACGGATATAATGTATCTCTCTTGATAGGAGCATTTTTCTATTTAATTTCTTTTGTACTAATCAAAATGAAAAATAAATGGTAACTATATTAGAAAATAAAAAAATTATTTTTACAATTGCTTGTACTATTGCTTTATTATATCTTTTCGCTGGATTTAATTATGAGCTTAACATATATGATGAAGCTGTGGGAATATATGGTGCACAACGAATTTTAAATGGCGATATTCCTTACTTAGATTTTTGGACTATATATTCTCCGGGTTATTTTTATATACTATCATCAGTCCTTTACGTTTTGGGTAACAGTATTTTGGTAGAAAGGATTTTCTCGATATTGGTCATGTTTATTAATCTCATATTAATTTACTCTTTATCTGAAAAGCTTACAAATAAAAAAATTGCATTGATACCTTTGATACTATCATTAGTATGGTTTGGGTATAGCCCCTATTATGGCAAAGCTGTCCCTTTAGCATTATTGTTTGGTTTATTAAGTTTACTTTTAATAATCAATTTAAATAAAGATAACTTTCTCAAAAAACTAATCTCAGTAGGAATTTTAACAGCAATAACCTTTATGATAAGACATGACTTCGGATTTTATTTTTTCATATCAATATTGATTTTTCTACTAATCCGAATAATAACTTTCACTGAATCAGACAGAATAAAGATAAAATTGAAAATTATTTTCAAATATTACACCATATATTTAATTGGTGTTTTAATCTTGATTTTACCTGTTGGATATTATTTTATAAAAAACGTAGGTTTTGATAGACTATATAACTTACTTATTTATGTTCCTTCGGAAATATTTCCAAAATATCGTTCATTGCCTTTCCCGCTGCCTTTAACAATTCCTTCATATTATGGTGATGTATCTTTCTTAAGAGGAATTCAAATTAGAATCGAAACAATGATTTTCTATTTTCCTTTTTTAATGTATCTTTTTTCCTTAACTCAAATATTTTTCCAAAACAAAAGAAATAATTTTAATTTTTCAAACTTCCATAATTTTGTAACTATTTTTTTAATCATTATTGGCATATTACTCTTAAATCAGTTTTCCGTTAGAAGCGACAAAGAGCATCTTATACCATCTTTATTGATTTCTTTTATATTATTTGGATTGTATTTTTATGAATTTCGAACAAACAGGAAAATGAAGTTTCTTTTTATTATCATTTCATTAATTTTAATGATTGTTCCGGTTACGGATAAGATAAACATGACAAAAAAAGCAATGTTATCAGTAAATACTCATTTTTTCAATATTCCAAAAGTAAAGGGAATTTGTGATGAAAAGTCATGGGCAGTCGGATTTGAACAAACTGTTCATTACGTTAATAGAAATGTCCCTGAGTATGATAAAATACTGGTTTCTAATTATTTTCATGACAAAGTATTGATGAATGACTTTATGATTTATTATCTTTCTGAAAGAAATGCAGGAACAAGATATCACGAATTTCACCCGGGTATTACGACCAGAGCTGATGTTCAGAAAGAAATAATTTACGAACTTAAAAAGAATGATGTTCAATACATTATACAATGTCCAAATATTGAATTTACTGAGCCGAATATGAGTAGTATTAGTTCAAAAGTATTCATACTTGATAACTACATTAATTCAAACTATATCCAAGTAAAACAATTTGGTGGGTATAGAATATTATATCGTAAATCAAATTTACATAATGCAGAATAAATCATTCCTTTACATCAAAAGATATTGTCATTCCAAGAGCTTCTTCAAGTAAGGTTTTTCGCCTGTCAGCTCCCCATAGCTCTATGTCAGGATATCCGGTCTTAACTTCAGGTATAAGCGATATTGTAATATTTTTTCCGATTGTTTGAATTTTTATATCCTTAATAACCATTAACTGTCTTCTGTCAATTCCTTCAGCAATTCGTAGAATTCCTCCCAATACCTTAACTATCTTTTTCTTATCGTTAGGAAGTTTTTTGAAATTGCTATGCTTATTCGTAGGATGGCTTTTCCTGTGATATCTGGCTATGTTAGCAATTATCTCAGATTCATCCTTTGTGAATCCCGGCATATCACAATGACTAATCAAGTAGAAACTGTGTTTGTGATGAAGGTCAGTTGAAATATAAAACCCTACATCATGCAAAAGTGCTGCAGCTTCGAGCCATTCTCTTTCAACAAAACTCAAACCGTGAATCCACTGTAGTTCATCAAATATGCTCAATGAAATATTTTTTACATGCTCAGAGTGCGGCATCAGGACATTATATCTTTTACATATATTCTGGATTGTTTCATAACGAAGATGACTTAGCTGATGATGCTCAATACGCGCTTCATTTTTTTGAATAGTATTATAAACAATACCTTCCCTCAGTGCATAAGATGAAATCAAGATATTTTGAATATTCAGTGATTTTATTGCATGTTCAATTATTAAGGCACCACCAACGATAATGTCAGCTCTGTATTCATCAATTCCCGGCAGCATTTTTCTTTCTTCCGGAGTTTGGATACTTATAACCTTTTCGATTATTTTCAGCATATCATCCCTGCTTACATTAAGACCATTAACTTCTTCAGGAAGAATTTCCTTTTTTTCGGAAAGAGCCATTATTGCCAAATTCAAAATCGTACCGGAAGTACCCACAACAGTTTCAAAACCTGTTTCAATTAACCTCTTCATGGTTGGTGACCATACACCTTTGATAAACTCCCGACACGCAGCAACATTTTCCGGTGAAGCAATTCCATTTTTAAAATATCCTTCAGTAAGTCTTATTGCTCCAATTTTTTCACTGTGAACATATTTAATTTCGCCTTGATAACCGATAGCTGTTTCAGTGCTGCCCCCACCAATATCAATAACAAGCGTTTTTAAATTTTCAACAGGTAAGGCATGGATAGCTCCAAGATAAATCAATCTTCCTTCCTCAGCACCACTAATAACTTCAATATCAATCCCTGTAGCTTTTTTTACTTTCTTTAAGAAATCGTCCTTGTTTTCTGCCTCTCTTACTGCACTTGTTGCAACTGCTGAGATTTCTGCCTGCTCAGCATTAGCCAATAGTGCAAATCTGTTCAATGCTACCACACCGCGTTCCATTGCATCAGGCATAAGTGTCTTCATGTCCTTTGCACAACAACCCAGACGCACACTCTCTTTCTCACGATAATGTACCTGCAAAATACCTCTGTGGTCAACGGATACAATTATTAAGTGGAACGAATTTGTCCCGACATCAATTGCTGCTATTTTTGGTGCTGTTTTTTCCATTATTCACCTTCGGTTTGGAGAAAGGAAAAAGGAGAAAGGAAAGTGGTTAAAACTTTTCTTTTCTTACCTTAATTAAATTGTAAATCTTTCTCGATATTTCATTAATCCTAGCTATTAATTTCTTTGATATTTCTTCATCTAACACGCCTATGCGACTTGCAATATAAATTTGAGTTCGCAATTCGGAACACGAACCTTTAGCATAATACAAAAAATGTATAAATTCCTTGTTAGAACCTCTTTCGAAACCCTCAGCTATATTTGAAGAAATAGATACAGATGCTCTTTGAATTTGGTCTTTTAATCCAAAATCTTTGCAGTTCTTAAAGACTTGATAAACATCTATACATAATTCTGTACTAAATTTCCATATTTCTAAATCTTCAACTGATTCAATTTTAGAAGTCATTTTTCCCTCCCTTCTCCCTTCTCCCTTTTCCCTTCTCCCCTTAAAACAACAACATCATCCTTATTATAGATAACCTCATTTGTTGGTGTATCCTTCGAAGAACCGGGCTGTTTTGGAGCAAACTGCTGAATAAAATTTTCAAACTTCTTGCGGATAATCTTCATTACCAGCAAAATGATTAAAAATATTACACCAATTATAATTAAAAACTTTACCATTTATCGCATTTATTCATTTTTTCAAAAAAACAAAAATAACAAAAAAATGGAGCATTTTGAATGCCCCATTTATATTTATTTATTTTGAAATATTAATTTCAGCGAAGAATATTTATCTTTTTTGTGATTATCGAACCATTATCATTCAATTGCAAATTATATGTTCCGGTAGGTAAATCCGATAGTTCAAAATTGAAATAATTGGCACCTGTTTCAATTTGAGTGGTTTTCAATAGTTCTTTTACTATGTTACCATTAATATCAAACAGATGAATTGTTAAATTACTCCTTAAATCAGAAATATAATTTACAGTCATTTTATTGACAACAGGTTGAGGATAAACAATCAGATTATTTTCCGAATTGCTTTCTTCAACACCTACAGGTTTATAACTGAAAACTAATGCTGTATCATTACCTGACCTATCAGAAAAAATCACGACAGCTCTTGCTTCTTTACCTTTGTCAACAACATTTAATTCCCAATCGGCAGATTTATCCTTTCCGGGAGTATAAGTACTATGATTAAATGCAAAATTGTAACTCTCAGGTTCATACAACATAACCAACGATAATGAACTGTTATTTTCAAAATCAGGTCCAAACAACTTGTGCGGAGTATCACCAATGGCTTCAGTGCTGACACTACCTTTTATTATTCCATCCTTATTACTTTTGACAGTAGTCTTCGGTGGTATTATATCTCCTATCTCCTCGATATATGAACCGGCTAATGGAAACCCATAAGAATCATATGATGAGAATCCATAACCATAAGCGGCAAACGGAGTACTGCATTTTAACTTATATACACCATCTTCGGGAATTTGAATTGTTTTTGAGAAAAAGTAGTTTCCACCTTCGTTGTGAGCAAAGGGTTTTCCAAGTTCGGAAGAAAAGTCTTTTAAAGCAGTCCATTGAAATTCGCCACCGACAACTTTTGCGTACATGAAATCTTCAGGTATCCTTCCTGATTCATCTGATTGATAACAAATATTAATATAATTTTGTGGAAATCCATACCCTCCTTTTATTCCGGGAGTGTTAAATGTTATATCTTTTTGATATTGCTGAATAGGAAAAAGAACCATCTGGAACGGATCACTTGGAATATTATCATCCATTTGACCGGTATTAAACTGGGTAACACCAATTGGCTTATCACCACTGATAACGATTGGTCTTGCTTCACCCTCTGAGGCTCTTAAATGTAAGTGTCCTTGCCCCTCTGTAGCTTTAATGTCATTAATAAAACCAATCTGTTGATAATCCCTGAAAATTTTTGTTTCATTTTCTTTAGCGAATATTTTAATCATTGAATTTTTCAACCGGTTGACAATCCTGGTCACATGATACTCAGTACCCCAGGAAAAAGTCGGAATTTCCTGTTCAATAAGGACATCGCAACATCCGGCATTAGTCGGTACATAAGCACAGAAATTTCCGGAAACAACCGAAACAGGATTGGTAGCCGTAATTCTGCTTCCCGATAAGTCTGCATGTGCCCCCAAACTTCCAAACAATAGTACATCGCCCTGATTTAGATAAAATTTGGAAGTTTCTCCCGGAAGCAAACCTCCGGCTGTTTTTGAATAATCCGTGCCGCACATTGTGAATTCAACAACAGTATTATCATAAGGGGCTGAAATGCCGGTATAACTCGGAAGCCATTGTATATCATTTGGGGTTGGGTCTGCATAAGAAGCCACAACGTATTCTTCTCCCAATGAAGTTACAGGGATAGCCAGAAATCCATCGCTTGTATACATGTATCTGACAACACCGTAACATACAACAGGAGCATCTGAACTTACATGAACTGCCGCTCCTTTATAGACCTGCTCAGGTTGAGGAACATCCCTGTCTCTTTTTCTGTATGCCTGTCCAATGTCGGGAGATAAATTGAATTCGATAACATCATTCGGAATTGTCATTTTTGATTCGGAATATTCCTTACCCGACACTGAAACCGTAACATTTGTTGCTACACTCGAAGAAACATAAATTTTCAGAAAATTCCCTTCTTTTGGTGTTTCCCAGCAGGGAATAAATGTAAAATAAAATTCCGTTCCTGTGTTGCTTGCACCTAATAGCTTGGGGAGCTTTGATTTGTCAAAATCCTCTGCAACAAGTAAGTTTACGGCAAAAAAAACAATAACGATAAGTAACCATTTTGAATTTCTCATACATTTCTCCATTTGTAATTTTTAATTTATTTAATTTAGAAAATTCATTTTTATCTTACAATAGTAATTTTTACCATTTTTATATCTTTTCCATCTATTATCTGTATATAATACACTCCCAAAGGCAAATCGCTCACATTAATCACAAATTCGTAATTAGTAATTGGTAATTCGTAATTAATTCTCTCGTTCCCAAGTACATCAAAAATCTTGAACTGCTTTTTTCCTTCCGGAAGTCCTGTTAAATGGATGTAGTCATTAGCCGGTATAGGAAATATTCTTATGTTCGACGAGTTCTGTTCTTTTACATCTGTCGGATTATAATTTATCGTTAATGTAGTATCATTTTGAGCACAATCAGAAAACTTCACAACAGCCCTTGCAGGAATTTTTGAATCCATTATCACCAAACTCCAATAGGTCTTTTGGTCAATACATCTTGTAAAAGGGTCGAAAAACAAACGGTAGTTGAAACTTAAATTCTTATCCAAAACAATTGAATCAAGATTTTTTCTTCTTTCCGGTTTATCCGGTTTATCCGTAACGTAATTTGTACTATATACATTGACATTTCCTGATTCATCCATACTCCATATTGGTTCCGGCGGTTCCTTGTCAATTTTTGAGTTATAAGTAAAAGTCAGCGTAGTATCGTTACCGGCACAATCAGAAAAAGTAACAACTGCTCTGGCATCCTCATCTGCATCAATTACCGTTAGCTGCCAATTTGTTTTATAATCAATACAAGGAGAAAACTTCCCAAGCACGAGACTGTAATTATAGCTTACACTATCATTTAATTGAATGTTATTTAAATTTGAACGTATTTGCTCGTCCTTGGGCATATCCTCGACATAATTTGTAATCCCTTCATTAACATTGCCATTTTCATTCTGAATCCACTCGGGTGCAGGTGGCAAAGTATCGAGAATTGCCTTATAATCAAAAATCAATGTTGTGTCATTGCCAATGCAATCCCTGAACGTTACTTCAGCATGTGAATTTTTTGAAATATCCGTTCGCATAAGTTTCCACCAAGTTTTTTGCTCCTTACATTTTTCAAAACTCTGATAAAACAATTCATAATTATAACTTTTTTCTGTATTCAAAAAGATTGTATCCAAGTTAGACCTTATTTCATCATAATCCGGTTTATCAACGACATACATTGTTGTATCCTTATTAATATTCCCGTACAAATCACTAACCCAGGATGGAACAGGACAGAATTTATCATAACCATAGTTATCATTTTGATAATCGAAAAAGAATGTAAGTGTAGTATCATTACCGGCACAATCGCTGAATGTTACAACTGCAAAAGCGTCTTTGTACTGATTTATCCTAACCAGCCCCCACTCTGCAGAAGAATCCACACAAGGAACATAATTGCCTACCATCAGGCGATAATTGAAGCTGATTGTACTGTCCATAACGATTGACTTCATATTTGAACGCGTAACATCACTTGGCTGGTCAATTGCATAATTCTTTGTTGCAATGTTTACATTGCCGTTAGATTCCATAGTCCAGTATGGAAAAGGAGCTTGGTGGTCATTGAAAGAGTAACTCTGCAAACTGAAGGATGAAGGATAGCCGTAAGAATCATAACTGGAGAAACCATAGCTATAAGCACAAAAAGCTGTATTAGCTTTAAAACTATAAACACCATCTCCGGGTAATAATAATGTTTTTGAATAATAAGTTTTTTCTGTACCACACTTTTCAAATGGTTCTCCCGGTACCGGAGACATATCCTTAAGTTGCGTCCAGGAAAATTTACCATCTGTAGCTGTAGCAAACATCAAATCATCAGGAATTGTTCCATAAGGAGTTGCTTCGTAACACAGATTAATGTAATTATTTGGAAAACCGTAACCATTGGGAATTCCCGGTGTATGAAAAACAATTTCTTTTTGATATTGCTCGACAGGGACAAGAACCATTTGGAAGGGGTCGCTTTCAATACCATCGTCCTGCTGGGCACAATTAAACAAGGTTACATTAATTGGTTTGTCTCCCGATATAACAATCGGTCTTGGTTTACCTTCATCTGCCCTTAAATGCAGATAGCCGTTTTGTTCCGTACCTCCTGCAATTCTAAGGAAACCAATTTGCTGGCAATCCCTGAATATTTTTGTTTTTGATTCTTTAGCAAAAATTTTGATGATTGAGTTCTTTAATCTGTTAACAATTCTTGGGACATGGTACTTGTACCCCCAATAATCGGTAGGAATTTCCATCTCTTCCAAGAAATCGCAGTTCCCGCAGTTTGTTGGAATATATGCACAGAAATTCCCTGAAACAACTCCAACGGGTTTGTCTGCTTCTACTTTGCTTCCGGTTAATTCAGCATGAGAACCCAATCCGGCTATTAGCAAAACATCCCCCTTTTGTAAAATATATTTTTTAGTTTCTCCGGGCATTAAACCACCTGTTGTTTTCGACCAATCCGTTCCACCCATTGTGAATCTGACTTCGTTATTATCATAAGGTGAAACTATCCCTGTATAACTTGGCAGATATTGTATTGTATTTGGCGAAGGGTCTGCATACGAAGCTACAATATATTCTTTTCCTAATACGGGAACAGGCAAGACAAGAAATGCATCGGATGTATATTGAAATCTTGTAGCTGCAACACATATTATAGGTGCTTCGGAATAGATATGCACACCTGCTTTACTGTATATTGAATCTTTATAAGGTATATCTCTATCTGATTTTCTATAGGGCTGTCCTATTGCAGGAGCTAAGGTAAATTCAATGATATCATTTGGCACGGTATATTTTTCCTTCATATAGCTTTTACCCGGAACTTCAACTGTTACTTTTGTCCTTACTTGCGAAGAAACATAAATCTTAAGGTCATTACCTGTTAGTCCTCCCTCCCAGCAAGGTATGAAAGTTAGGTAAAACTCTGTTCCGAGATTTCCACCATTCAGTAATTCAGGCAGTTTCTCTTTGTCAAAATCTTTGGCATTGGAAGCCATGACTGACAGAGTCAGAAGACATAACAGATATGTTAAATATTTCGTTTTCATCTCACAACCCCTAATTCTTTCGTAATAATTTCACTGTGCGAAATCACCTGAATTAAATAAACTCCATCAGATAAATCACCAACATCCACAACCAATTCGTAATTCGTAATTGATAATTCGTATTTGATTCTCTCATTCCCCAAAACATCAAATATCTTTATCTGCTTTGTACTTTCTTGCAATCCGATTATATGTATTTGGTCTGATGCCGGATTTGGATATATTCTCAAATTATTTTGCTGATTCTCAAAAACATCAGTCCCTGCATCAGTACCGGAAAGATTTGCTGTTACTTCTTCATCTGCATCGCTTTTTGTTGTTAGCTTAGCTACTGATGCACCAATCTTTGTTGCCACGAATTCAACATCGAATTGCAATTTTTCTCCCTGATGTAATGTTATAGGGAATTTAATTGCACTCTTATCAAACCTGAAAGACATTCCCTCATCCCAGCTATTTATATTTTCGGATATGTTCTCGCATGTTATATCAAATATTGTAACAGAATCGCCAAACTGCCATGATGCAATATCCGGATTTGTAATTTCTATGTTTTGGATTTGAGGATTTTCAAAATCATTCAGTTCTGTACATCCGAAATCGTAAGCATCTGTCCGCAATTTCGGAACAACTCCGATACCTTTCAACACCCGTTTCCAAGCCATCGAGTGTAGAAAAGCGTATTTTCAGTAAATGTTCACCAGTCGAGGTCGGCTGAAATGCCACAGGTACGACCTTGCTATTCCCACCGGTAACTGTGGCTATAAGATTTCCCCTGTTCAGTATAAATGAAGTGATATCTCCTTGCTCTTCAATATTTGTCAGACGTGTAACGGATTCGGCATAATAACCGACATTTGTCAAGCGAATTGCCGAGTCTTGCACTCCGTCATCTATAGCCGGATATGGCTCCATTGGAAATGTCTCAGGTCTGTGTATTCGTCTCCTCCCCCAATCATAACCTGTTACAGATAAGCCGGAAAGAACTCCTTTGCCCAACAAATTGCAGACACTATCAATGGGATTGTTATCATTATAACTATTATCTTTAACAGTATTACTAATGAATGCTATCGAGTCGGGATAATCACCTTCTTTGTCAGGTGTAAAGCTGATATTGAAAGTTACATAATCTCCGGGTGGAATTCTCAATGGATTTTCGTAAGAAATGTCCAAATCCGAAATTTCCTGTGCATTATAAATCTTTAACTTATTTATTACACCTGTTATTGTCGGACCTTTGTAACCATAGATTTCCAGAGGAACTAACCCTTTATTCTGTACTTCAAAACTACCATAAGACCATTTACCAACCTTAGTATTTGGGAACTCAATATTTGTTACATTAATTATTGGTGAACCTACATAAGCATGAACATAAGCTTTATATGAAAATCCGTTTGTATCTCCAAGACCTATTGAGTCCCAAAATTCACCTTCATAAGTTGCTTCGAATTTAACGGTTATTGGCAATGAATCTAATGGTGGAATTCTTAAACCATCGTAATCATACCCGGTTCGAAAAGGATTAGTTCCATTACTATCCCACATTGTGAACCCTCTTTGATATCCATACCCAGATGATCTTAAATCTAAATATTGAACTTCAGCTTCTGAAGTTTATGACTTATTTACAATCCACATTCTTTTTGATTTTGTCTCACCGACTGCAACAACTCCAAAATCTACACTTTTAGGATAAAAATCAGCTTTGAAAGCATGATATTGTATATACAAAGTAGTATCGTTACCCGCACAATCAGTGAATGTTACAACTCCATAAGCATCTTTTTGACTATCTTTTGTTCTTAAACCCCAATAAGTGTATGAATCGTAACATTGTTCAAATTCATCAAAAACCAGTTCGTAATTATAGCTCTGATTTTTATCTAAAGTAATACTTTGTAAATTTGACCTGATTTTTGTGTCATCTGGTTTGTCGTAAACGTAATTTTTACAAATGTTAATATTACCACCCCAACACATATGCCACTCTGGTTTAGGTGGCAGAGTATCGAGACTTTGCGGTATTGTGTATTTTTCCTGTGCTGATATATTTGTATCTGTGAAAACAATCGAAATAAATATCAGCACAAGAACAGCAGTAACCCTCATCCTTAGATTTCCGAAGGATGAAAAAAAAAAAATCTCTTCTCCGAAAAAGTACCAAATTTCTCATAAGCTTCCCACAAAATAAAACTTTTTACGAAATTGCAATAGTTTAATATATATAACACATGAGAATTGAAAAAGTTTCACTTTTTTCAAAAAAAAAGTTGAAAAATGTAAAAAAACTTGATTTTTCTAAAAAAAGTTCCCATTCAGTCAATTGTTACAACAGACAGAACAGGAAAATCAGGAAAGAGGGATGAAAATCAGGAAAATTGTAACTTAATTATTACATTGGATTTAAGAATTATTTCAAATATTTTTTCCTCTTTTTCACCTTGATTTTACGATTTTTGTTTTCCATTATCAGTGAACTGTTTTCAGTTATAAAATAATGAACTAATCAATTTGCAAAGAACAAGCTGAACAAATTTACGAGGAGAGAATGAAACGTAATTTATTTTATTTCAAAAGGATTTTTATTAGGTTTTTAGGGATTAGGGGTTTAGACTATTGTGTTTTTAGCTGATAGCTTAAATCAGAAAATTGAAAGCAGGAGTCTGAAGTCAGAAGTCAGAATATTTAAACGTTAAGTTTTCGTGAAGTTGTTCAAAATATTTTGTCTGAAAGTGGTTTTTGGGATTTATAGGATTTACATGATATTTGTCCTTGACGGGATATTGACCATTTGTGTTTTCAAGGATACAATAATTTATTCCCTGACGGGATAGTTTGTATTTCGGTAATCAGTCTGTCGGTTTTCTGTTCACAAAAAATATTCTAACTTCTAACTTCTGACTTCTGACTTCTGACTTCTGACTTCTGACTTCTGTATTATAACTTCCAGCTTCAGTCTTTGACACCTAAACTAAAAACTGCTGATGTATTCGAGGCAGACTGCTCTGTTGAATGCTTTGTATTTAGCCATGTTTTCGAGCAAATCCCTTGCCTGCAACTCAAGAGTTATCCCCTTTGCAAGCGACCACCTCAGCGAAGCATTCATCAATCCTTTGTTGTTCATATAATTTTTGTTGTCATCATTCAAAGTAGAATTATACTCAAAATTTAGAGCGAACGATTTACCAATGGAATGCTCAAAACCAAGATAAAAATTCGGAAAATTTTCCTTCTTCGGTGGTTCAAATGAGTAGTTAACCCCTCCGTGAAATGCAACAGAGCCGAGAGCCCATGAATAGTTTTTACTTACCGAAAGAAATACTCCGGGAGAATAAGTTTCAAATCTTTTATCTTTGCTGTTGAAATCCCCTCTGCCCTGAGTATTGACACCAATTAAAAATGCAGGTAAATCGAGTGTTTCATCGAGAAAGCGATATCTTAGATGAACACCGGGAATCCCCTGCCAGTTGACTTCACCAGAACCTATTATATTTGTTCCGCTGTAGCTCAAACCTATTAGAAAATCATTGAATGGCGATGCATCGAACTGAAGCATGATTCCACCCTGAGGAAAAGTATTGGTGTATAATCCATAGCAACCTTTGTTAAGAGTTCCTGCAGTTGGCATATCAACGATATATCTCGATTCATATATTGCTTTTTCGCCTGCACTGCCTTGAGCAAACAAAGAAGCAAAATTAAAAATCAAAACTAACGACAGAAAATAAATTCGAATATTCATTTGACCCCCCGGTTAATAAATTTTATCTAACTTAAAGAAAAATGTTATCATTAACAAATCATTATAATTGAATTTATAGCGTTTCCCTTATTCAAATCAATTTGATTATTATGTTAAATTTCCTTAATTTTGTAGTTCTATCATTATGGCGGGTGTAGCTCAGCTGGTAGAGCACCAGATTGTGGCTCTGGTGGCCGTGGGTTCGAACCCCATCGCTCGCCCAAAGAAATTAAAATGTTATTAAGTAACTGAAAGTTAAAACATTTGATTAAATATTCGTCTGTAAATTTATTACAATATTTTTTATTAAAAAAAGGAATTATATGAACGAAGACAATGCACTTTATCAAAGAGTTTACGGGATAATTGAAAAGGAAATAAGACCCTTTATAGAAGCTGATGGAGGACAAATCCAATTGCAGGAAGTTCTGAATGACGGTACGGTTTTTGTAAAATTGGCGGGGGCCTGTGCCGGTTGCCCGGGTGCAGTCATGACTTTGAAAAGTGGAGTCGAAAGAATTCTCAAAATGAAAGTAGACGGAGTCAAAGAGGTAAAATTAGCATATTGATTTTTATCTGAGCGTTTATTATTTAACCATTGCATTATCAGTTTCTTTTGATAGCAAAGAAATTCAAAATCAATTGAAAACTTCGTGATTTACTATTTTTGAAGTTTAGTAATTAATTTACTTATAAATATTTTCAAACATTAATTGGAGAAGTCATGTTAAGAAAGAATTTTTCCATGTTATTGATACTTGTTTTATTGATAACAATTACTGCCAATCTTTATTCCCAAAAGATTATTCCTCCTGACCAAAGCATTAAAATCGGAAAGCTTGCAAACGGATTGACTTATTATATTAAATATAACTCCCGTCCCGAAAAACGTGCTGAACTAAGAATGGCAGTTAAGGTAGGTTCGGTCGTTGAAGATGATGACCAAAAAGGTCTTGCACATTTTTGTGAACACATGGCGTTCAACGGAACAAAAAGTTTTCCGCGACAGGAACTGGTGAATTATGTCGAATCAATCGGCATGGGATTCGGTGCTGATTTGAACGCATATACCAGCTATGACGAAACGGTTTATATGCTGAAAGTACCTACAGATAACAAGGAAACATTACTGAAAGGTCTGAAAATTATCGAAGAATGGGCTTATTCTGTTTCTTATGATGATAAGGAAATTGACAAAGAAAGAGGTGTCGTTTTAGAGGAAGAACGTATGTACAGAAGTGCTGAAAGCAGAATTGACAGAAAGCACATGCAGGTTTCCTTTTACAAGTCTAAGTATGCCGAAAGAGATGTTATCGGTGATACAAATATTATTGCCAAAGCACCATACTCCGTTTCAAAAAGATTTTATAAGGATTGGTACCGACCTGATTTAATGGCAATTTTTATTGTAGGTGATATTGACGTAAATGAAATGGAAAATCTTATAAAAGAAAATTTTTCGAAATATTCAAATCCTCAAAATGCAAGAAAACGTGAAGAATACCCGATGCCTTTTCATGATGACGTGCTGGTTTCGGTGGAAACAGACAAGGAATTATCATTCCCTACAGTCGAATTCACAATACTTCAGGATAGAATAGACCGAAGTCTTATGGAAAACTCTAAAGAAATTGCAATCAGAAGTCTTGCGAACAGCATTATCAACAAACGCTTGAATGAGTACACAAACAAGCCCAATCCTCCATTTCGCTTTTCTTCGGTAAGCTTTTCGAGATACTTAGGTGATAAGGATTCTTATGGAGGATTCGTTTATGCAAACGGCGATAATGTTACTCATTCACTCGAGATACTGCTCAAAGAAATTTTCAGAGCTTCGCAAAATGGTTTTAATCAAAGTGAATTGGATAGAGTTAAAATCGAGAATCTGAGATACTCTGAAAGGGCTGTGAAGGAAAAAGACAAAACAGAATCAAACCAGATTGTCTCCAGATTAGTCGGGAATTTTCTTGATTCTTATCCGATTCCAAGCCCTGAATACAATTTCGAAAAAGCAAAAGAACTATTACCTCAGATTACTTTAGACGATGTCAATCGTGCTATTAAAGATATGGTAAAAGATAAAAGCGTTAAAATCATCATTTCCGCACCTGAAAGAATTGGTGCTGCCTTACCTACAAAAAATGAAGTGATGGCAATCTACAACAAGATTAAAAATGAGAAACATGAAAGTTATGTTGACTTTATTCCTGACAAACCATTATTTGAAAAAACAGTTACACCAGGAAAAATCACATCCTCAAAGATGAATACGACTTTGAATTTTAAAGAGCTTGAACTTTCAAACGGGGTAAAAGTTATACTTAAGCCAACAGATTTTAAAAATGATGAAATTCTATTTTCAGCAAGCAGTTTCGGTGGTGCATCGCTTGTACCTGACGATGAATATTTTTCAGCAGAAAATGCAAGCTCGATTATTTCATCATCAGGCATGGGACCTTACGATGACAGTCAATACAAAAAATTCATGTCAGGTAAAATCGCTTACGTCAGCCCTTACATTTCGGACTATATGGAATCAATGCGAGGACAAGCATCTCCCAAAGACATTGAATTATTTTTCCAAATGATTAATTTAAGATTTACAGACCCTAAGATAGACGATAACTCATACAAGGCATACATTGACAAAGCAATACAAGACTTTAATGATAGCAGGAATGACCCTGATGGCGCATTCTCCGATACTTTGGTATCAGTGATGTCAAATTATCATTTAAGGCATGGTTATCAGACTTTGGATAAAATTAATCAGATAAATGCCGATAAAGCTTTGAAAGTTTATAAGGAAAGATTTGCCGATGCAAGTGATTTTACGTTCTATTTTGTTGGAGCATTTAAATTTGAAGAGATTGAACCCTTAATAGAAAAATATATTGCTTCACTTCCCGGAAAAGGTGTCAAAGAAACTTGGAAGGATGACGGCTTGACACATCCAAAGGATAAATTTGTGAAAAATGTTTACAGTGGTAAAGAGTTCAAAAGCAGAATTACTTACCAGTATTACGGAGATTTTAATTACAACTATAAGAACGTAATTCTTATGATGGCTTTAAACGAAGTTATGAATATTCGGCTCCGTGAAGTAATCCGCGAAGATAAAAGCGGAACTTATGGGGCTTATATGAGAATTAGTCCGACGAAAATGCCAAAGGAACAATACTCAGTTTCTATCGGTTGGGGATGTTCACCTGACCGTGTTGAAGAACTTTCAACTGCTTTGGAAGGTATTATTAAGGAAGTTCAGGATAAACCATTGGAAGATTCGTATCTTCAAAAATATAAGGAATCATCTAAAAGAAACCGTGAAACAAATTTAAAACAAAACTACTGGTGGCTGGGCATGCTCCAAAATGTAATGGAAAAACGCATGGATGAAAATGACTTTGTAAGTTATCTGGATTATGTTAATGCTTTGACTGTTAATGATGTTCAGGAAGCAGCTAAGAAATACTTAGTATTCGATAAATTCGGAAAATTTGTACATTATCCAGAAGCGAAAAAATAAGTTTATAAAATAATTCTCTATGAAAATCCGTAGGTTATTAAATCTACGGATTTCTTATTTATTTTCTGGTATCGGTATCTCAAACGGAGACAAAACTCTATCAAGCACTCCCCTGAAAAGAGATATAGCAATACCGTAATTCGTTATCGGTACTCCAAACTTTTTTGCTTTTTCGAGGCGAACTAATTTTTCAGTTCTTGTGAGCATACAACCACCACAGTGGATTATAACATTGTAGTCACTAATATTTTTTGGATAGTCCCTACCGGAAGCAACATCAATGTCAATGTCGAAATCAAGATATTGCTTAAGTAATTTTGGTATTTTCACTCTACCTATATCATCTTCATTCGGGTGGTGACTGCATGCTTCGGCGATTAAGACTCTGTTGCCTTTCTTCAACTTTTTTAAAGCCGATGCACCTTTGACTTCCTTTACCAAATCACCTTTGAATCGTGAAAATAGAATGGAAAAAGTTGTGCATGGAATATCCTCAGGAGTATTAGCAACCATGAAATCCACAACCTGAGAATCACATACAACAAGGTCGGGTTTGTGTTTCAGTGAATTTAAAACCTGCAGATACTCGCTTTGCTTGACCATAATGGATATTGAATCATTGTCCAAAATATCACGGATTGTTTGAACCTGAGGCAATATAATTCTACCTTTGGGTGCTTCTTTGTCTATTGGGATTATTAAAATTACAGTTCCTTGCTTCGGTATCAAATCCCGAATCAATGGTAAGGGATTTGTATATTCTTCGGGTAAAATCTCAAGAAGTAAATTTTTGAAATCAATTACATATTTTTCTCTTTTTTCTATATCTAAGCTCGAACAAAGCAGTAATCTTTCACTTTTTTTCTGAAGCATCAAAATAAAGTCATGGGTTGCCGGATAAATGTCAATCTTATTCACAGCTAAAATGAATTTTATTTTTGCCTTTCTGAATGATTGTAGCAAATCCTCTTCATAATCAGACCAGATATCATTTTCAATAATTAGAACAGCTACATCTGCTCTATCGAGTATTTTCAATGTCCGCTCAATACGCTTTTCAGAAAGTAATGATTTATCGTCAATCCCTCCGGTATCCAGAAAATTCACAGGACCTACAGGCAGCAGTTCTATTGATTTTTCAACAATATCTGTTGTAGTTCCGGGAATTTCTGAAATGATAGCTACATCCTGATTGGCTATCATGTTCAAAAAACTGGATTTCCCGACATTTGTTCTTCCAAAGAGAGCTATTTGAACTCTCATTGATTTTGGTGCTTTTTCCATTAATTTAATTCTATTTCAAAAAAGGTAATAACGCATTTGTAAAATTAATGATTTGATTAGAGACAAAGAAATAATTTCGAGTAATTAATATTTTATTCGCTCCATAACATATGATCTCAGCATTCATGAAAAAACTTTTTCTCTAATTCAGTTAGTTTTCTTATATATGTTTCATGTTTACTAATTAAAGACAAAATCGTTTTCAAGTCCGGTTTTGGGAAGTTCGCGCAGTCGTTTACAAATTTTATTAAAAATAAAAAATTGTCTTGCGATTTTATCGCATGATGATGCAACATATCATTTTTAGCATTGTTATCTGAATTGTTTAAACCTAATTCGTTTAAGAAACATTCGACTCTCTTTGCTTCAATATAAAGATAGCCGGAAAGTTCTACTTCGGTTAAGCCGTTAATGAAGTCTGAAAAATGGACATCAGTGTTTGATAGAATTAATTTATCTTTATAAAAAATTATTTCACTAAGATTACTTGTTTGCATTAAAAGGATTATCCTTGATAAGGTAAATATTCTTCAAGCTGCACTAATTCATTTTTTTCAAAAGAACTGATGACTGCTTTCAATTTCGTATTTGCAGGGGCGTGATAGACAGGAATAGTGGTTTCCTTGAACAATTTGAATGCATTTGGTCCGGGACTTGCAGCAATAACAACATCAATATTCATATCTATCGCAAACTGTGCTACAGAAGCACCAACGGATGATTGAGCATTTTGGTGAGGATTTACAATGAACTCATAACTGTCATCTTCAGTTTCGTAAATTAAGAAAAAAGGGCATCTGCCAAATCCGGAGTCTATTTGATGGGACATTTTGTCTCCATTGGAAGTTATAAAAAGCTTCATATTTTATCAGAAATTTTAATAAATAAATTAATATAAACCGATTCCTAATTTTAAAATGCAAACTAATTAAAACAAATTTTATCAAATGATGATATGATAAAAATTACAAAAAGTAAAACAAGAGCTAATCAGTAGAACTGAAAGATGTCTTATTAACGTACTGCTCCAAATCATTCAAGTATAACCTTCTGCCACCGATAAAATGAGTTGCATAATATCTCGCATCTAGCGATGAAACTGTAACACCCCAACGGGAACTCGAATGGGCAAATAAGCCGTCACCCAAATAGATACCAACATGTGATGCATACCTGTAAGAATAAGTATGGAAAAATACCAAGTCTCCAAATTCAAGCTCATCACGGTTTATTTCAGCTCCGACGCTGATTTGAATCCTTGCTGTCCTTGGTAAAGTCAAATCACAAACATCAGTAAACATTCTTTGGACGAACCCTGAGCAGTCAATGGCTTTTCTGGTTGTACCGCCAAATCTGTAAGGAGTTCCAAGCCAATCTAATATTATACTAATCAATGTCTTTTTATGAATACCACCTTTTGTAAACTCTTCTGATTCTCCGTCACCAACATACGATAACCATAGTGTCCTGAAAGTTTCTATATCAACTTTAACATCCTTTTCATCCTGAACATCTTCGGTTTCTTCATCTTCGATAATTTTCTTTCCTTGCTCCATTTGCAATTCGCAATATTCGATATCATCTCCAATGGCATCAATATCCTCAGAATCCTCAAGTTCGTTATAAACAAACAAAGAATCGCCTCTTAGCGGTTCAAGTCCTGCTAATTCGCTGACTGTTTCGGAATATCTTCTAATCATCATCAGAGCAGTTGCTCTTGTTTGGGTTGGATTGTAAGACCTTCTTTTGTATCTTCTTGACCTAATTCTATATTTTTTAGATGTTTTTGACTTCGAGGTTAATGATGTAATGCTTTTTTTCTGTGCAGATGTTAATTCGTATGGACTAACGTAAATAAAACAAAATATAATGAATAAGATAAAATATCGCCTCAAGGCAAATATTTTCCGGCTTTTTCGTTCTTTTCCTTTATTAAGAGTCATTCATTTCTATCAATTTTTTAAACAAAACTTAGTAATTTGTATTTACAGAGCATAAATTTCTCTGTATCCTCAATAAATACATTATCAAATTTTACATGGTAAAATAAATATGTGTAAAAAATCACACACATTGACTTTCAAAAAAACAAAAAAAACTCCAAAAAAAAAAATCATATTTTATACAATATTTTCAATATTACTATAAGCAATTGGAATAGAAATAGTTAGGAGTTTAATTTTTTTAGCATTAAATTTGATTAATCTGGATAATTAGTCAAACAATCAGAAAAAATGCTAATTTGCTAATTTTAAAAATGCGATAATTAATTAAATATGATAATAGCCGGCATACAATTTAAGCCAATTTTTGGCGAGATAGAAACCAATATATCAATCATAACCGAAAAAATAAAAAGCATTTCGGCTGATATTTTAATATTTCCTGAAATGGCATTGAGCGGTTATTTTTTTCTGACTGAAAACGAAGTATATGAAATTGCTGAAGAATTTTCGGGCAAAGTAATTCAAGATTTTCAAGTTCTGGCTACTGAATATAACAAAATCCTATTTATTGGATTCCCCGAAAGATTTGATAATAAATTTTATAATTCTGTTGCTATTTTGTTTCCAAACAGAGAACTTAGCAGATGTTACCGAAAAACACACCTGTTCTATAAAGAAAAGAATTGTTTCTCTTCCGGTGATACAGGATTTTTCACGATTTACGACAAGGACAGGGATATCAGAATAGGTACAATGATTTGTTATGATTGGCGGTTTCCGGAAGCGGCAAGGACTTTAGCTTTGAAAGGAGCAGATTTAATTGTTTGCCCGTCAAACCTGGTTACAACTCTATGGCATCAGGTTATGCCGGCAAGGGCAATCGAGAACAAGGTATATTTTGTAGTAATCAACCGTATAGGCAGGGAGGAAAGAAACGGTGAAGAACTGTTTTTCAATGGTGAATCTGCAATATATGGTTATAATGGTGAACGGCTTGCTAAAGCAGGAGTCGAAGAAGAAAAAGTGATTTATGCCAACATCGAACCTGCATTAACCAGAAAAAAATCTTTTAATGAATTTAACGATGTCTTCAAAGATCGAAGACCAGATTTATATAAACTTTAATAATTCCAACTATGTTTACGTCAATAAAAAATGTGCATTTTGTCGGAATCGGCGGTATAGGTATGAGCGGTATCGCTGAGATATTAATAAATCAAGGATTTAATGTAAGTGGTTCCGATATGGCAAAATCCGATAATACCGATTATCTTGAAGGATTGGGTGCTAATGTTACTATTGGACACAAAGCTGAAAATATTAGCAATGCTGAAGTTCTAGTGTATTCAAGTGCCATTAAACCAAATGATAATCCTGAAACCCAGGAAGCTTATAAAAGAAACATTCCTGTTTTACGCAGAGCCGAAATGCTTGCCGAGGTATCGAGGTTAAATTATTGTCTGGCTATTTCAGGAACACATGGTAAAACGACCACTACTTCCATGTGCGGATTGATTTTAATTAAAGCAGGACTCGACCCGACTGTTATAGTTGGAGGAAGGTTAAACGGTTTAGGTGGAACAAATTCAAGATTAGGCAAGGGTGAATGGACTGTCGTTGAAGCGGATGAGTTTGACAGGTCTTTTTTACAACTGACACCAAGCATTGCGATACTAAACAATATCGAAGAAGAACATCTCGATATTTACAAGGATTTCGATGATTTGAAAACTACATTTACAGAGTTTGCCAACAAAGTACCATTTTATGGTTTTGCTGCTGTTTGCCTCGATGACCCGGGTATTAAAGATATACTTCCCTTTATAAAAAAGAAAGTAATAACCTTCGGGCTTTCAAGGCACAGTGATATTACAGCGGAAGATATAATTCATTCTGAAAATTCATCAGAATGTACTGTTATCAAAAAGGGAATTGCTTTAGGAAAAATGAAAATCAACATTCCCGGATTGCATAATATAAAAAATGCTTTAGGGGCGGTTGCTGTAGCAGATGAAATGGGTCTTGAATTTAAAGTAATAAGTGAAGCAATTGGGGAATTCACAGGGGTTTTCAGAAGATTTGAAATCAAGGGTGAAAAAAATGGGGTAATGATAATTGATGACTATGCACATCATCAAACTGAAATAAAAGCAACACTGCAAGCCGCAAGAGCAGGATGGAAGAGAAGAATTGTTTGTGTCTTCCAACCTCATACTTACACGAGGACTCAGTCTTTTTATCAGGAATTCGGACGTTCATTTGATGATGCGGATTTATTAGTTATTACTGATGTCTATCCCGCAAGAGAGCAACCAATACCTGGTATCAGTGGGAAGTTAATTGCTGATGCTGCTATTAACTCAGGACATCGAAATGTAAATTATGTACAAGATAAAAATTTATTATACACTAAAGTTAAAGAAATTGTTAAAGACGGAGATATCATTATAACTATGGGAGCCGGAGATATTTGGAAATTAGCTGAACAATTAATCAATGAATAACAATAAATTTTCTGAAGTTTGGTTAATAATTTCAAAAACGTGCTTATGATTGGGCACAAAATTGCATTAATGTTAGTATAATATACAATAATTATTATTCGTTTCGTTATTTTCCAAACAATTAGGGTAATTTTTTCTATTAAGAAAATTATCCGATTTTCTGAATGAAAACAATAATTATAAATTAAATAATGTTAAGGAGAATTTGTTATGAACGCAAGAATATTTTTTAATATGCTTTCGACGGCTGTAATTTTTATAGCTTTATTATCTAATACTTTGGTTTTCGCACAAAAAAAAGCGGCTGATAACGAAAAAATTAAAAAAGAAATCATTGCAGAAATCGGACCTGAGAAGGTTACATATGAAATACTTGAAAAGGCATTTCAGAAGAACATGAACAGAAAAGATACCGAACTTTTCCGAATACCAAAAGACAGCATAATTGAATTTCTTAAATTATATTCTAATTATCGCTTGAAAGTTCTCGATGCAGTCGAACGTGGTTTCAACAAGGATTCTGCAGTAATGGAAGATATTCAGCAAAACAGAAAACTTTTAGCTGAAACATTTTTCTTTGAGAAAAAACTCATTAATCCATGGATAGAAAAAATGCTTCAGTATCGAAATAATGAATATAAAATTGCTATCATGGTATTTTCTTTTCCTCCGATGCCAAATCCGGACACTTTCGTAACATTCGTTAAAGCAAAAGCATGTTTGGATTTATTGAAAGGCAATTCGCCCTTTGAAAAAGTGGCACAGGACTCATCTGATGACCCTGAAACAGGAAAAAAAGGAGGAGAGGTTTCTTCCTGGATTACAGCAGGTAATGTTCAAAGACCTATTGAAAATGCGATTTTATCTTTAACCCCCGGGCAATATTATCCTGAATTAATTAAAACAAGATATGGTTACTTCTTAGTGAAGCTACTTGCTGTTCAACCAAGAAAATTCGTAAAAGCTCAACATATCTTATTTTCTTTCAATTCTGATGAAGACTCAACCCTTGTATTTAAAAGAGCAGAAAGCATCTTGGAAAGAATTAAAAAAGGTGAAGATTTTGCCAAACTCGCAAAAGAATTTTCATCAGACCCAAATACTGCAAAAAACGGTGGGATTATGGATGACTACTACTCCCGTTCAACCGGCTTTGAAAAAAACAATTCCCGATTGGTTCCGGAATTTGAAAGTGCTGTGTTCTCATTGAAAGACGGGGAGATTTCAGGTATTGTTGGAACATCTTATGGCTTGCATATTATTAAAAGATTGTCTTCAAAGGATTTCAACAGAGATGAGGAAGTTAAGACTTTGAAATTAGTTTATAAAAAATCTTATTATGATGAAGACAAAAAGAATTTTTACGATTCATTGCACAAAACCTATAATTACAAACTATTTGATGAAAACTTAGCAAAGTTTATATCTTTTCTTGATACTAATAAAACAAATCTTGACAAAGAATGGATTAAAAATGTTCCATCTGAATTATACAGAGAATCTTTATTTGAATTTGCTAAAATAAAGACATCAATCGGAGAATTTGTTAAAATGCTCGCCAATAACTCGGAATTAAGAGGTCTTGGTCTGAATGAATCGGGGATGCAAAAAGCTGTAAACAAAGTAGTAACACCAATGGTATTCAAAGAAGCAACAAAAAATCTCGAAACTGACTACCCTGAATTCGCTCAGCTTATGCAGGAATTTCATGACGGTATCCTTCTTTTCAAGGTCGAACAAATGGAAGTCTGGGATAAACTTAAAATTGATACCGTTCTTGCAAGACAGTATTGGGATACAACAAAGACAAGATATAAAACAAAAACTGCGTATGATGTTTCCGAGATATATGTTTTGACCGATTCATTGGCAAATGAAATATATACACAACTTCAAGGAGGTGCAGACTTCGATGACCTTGCTACAAAGCAAACTCAAAGAAAAGGTTCCCGCGAAAAGAAAGGACACATGGGTGAATTAACGGATGAATCCAATGAAATCGTAAAAGCTATAATCGAATCGAAAGCTGAACCGGGTACTGTTTTGAAACCGGTGAAATATGAAAAAGGTTACTCTGTTGTTCGCTATAATAAATTTTTACCTGTCAGACAAAAGACTTTCGATGAAGCAATAACCGACTTTGCACCACAGGTTCAGGATCTTGTTCAAAAAAGATTGCTGTCTGATTGGTTGAAAAATATTCAGTCAAAATTCAAAGTTACGATTAATGACAAAAAACTTGATTCGATAATTTCACAAATGAAGAAGAAATAGTTCAAATGTTCAGACTCAATATTAAACGATATTCAAAAGAAATATTAACTGTTCTGTTTCTTTTAATAGTTCAGTCCGAATTATCCTTTTCGCAAACTACTCAGGAGGAAGGACAAGTTCTCGACAGGATTGTCGCCATTGTCGGTGAAGAAATAATTATGCAATCGGATATAGAAGGTAAGCTTGCTATACTGAAACAACAAAATCAGAAATTAAACATGAATGACCCTTCGATAAGACAAAAAGTCCTCGATGCCGCTATAAACGAATATCTTGTTGTTACCAAAGCCATTGAAGATTCGATTGTAGTTGCAGAAGACGAAATTAATTCGGAATGGGAACGTGTCAAAACTGAACTAGTCCAATATTACGGTTCCTTTAAAAGAATCGAAGATGTTTACGGCATGTCAATGTCGAGGATACAGTTCGAATACCGTGACATAGTCAGAAAGCAACTACTGGCACAAAAACTTCAACAAAAAAAATTCATGAATATCAAAATATCGCCAAAGGAAATTGAAGATTTTTATAATGAGCAAAAGGATTCTCTGCCAAAAGTACCATTACAGGTTGACTTGTATCATATCGTAAGATATACGACTCCTTCGCTGAAAGCTAAAGAAGAAGTTTATGAACTTGCTAAAAGAGTCAGAGATTCAATTATCAGTGGCGGCTCTTTTTCCGATTATGCCAAACGTTACAGTCAAGACCCTGGTTCTGCCAACTCCAATGGTGAACTTGGTTGGTTCGGAAAAGGAAAACTGTTAATTGAATTCGAAAAAGCTGCATTTGACCTTCTTCCGGGACAAACCTCTATGCCGATTGAAACTCCTTTTGGATATCATATAATTCAGACATTAAATAAAAACAAGGATTCGGTAAATACACGACATATTCTCTTTCGCTTTGGTCAAACAGAAGACGACAAGAATAATATCATTGCTTTCCTCAGTTCGATAAAAGATTCTCTCAAATCAGGAAATGATTTTGAAACTCTTGCAAAAAAATACTCCGAAGAAATTTCTACAAAAGGATTCGGAGGAGCTTTAGGGATAATGCCAGTGGACCAATTACCTATGAGTTTTCAGGAGCAGGTCGTCAAATTGAAATCAGGTGAGTTAACCGAGGTTCTACCATATAACATTGACCCTGCCAAACCGGCTTATCATATTATATACAAGAAAATGGAAGTGCTGGAACACGAGCCGAACCTGAAGGAAGATTTCAAGATACTCGAACAAAAAGCTCTTGTTTACAAGAAAATGAAAATTTACGAAGATTGGATCCAGCAACTCAGAAAAGAGCTGTATTGGGAAATTAAGTAATTTCTTTGAAAAAAAATCTATCAATTTAATTGAAATTTAAATTTTTTTAACGTTTTTAATTGCAATATTTTATTAATAAAAAAGTCTTTTTTTTGTATTGGATTAGTAATTTTAATATGAAGAATAAAAAATAATGGAAAGAATTCAACTAAGTGTATTAGGTTTATCGGCTAGTCCTGCAAGTAATAATGCTTATGCATTAATACTGAAGGAAGTAGAGGGCAATCGCAGATTACCTATTATCATAGGTGCATTTGAAGCTCAGGCAATTGCCCTCGAAATGGAAAAGGTAATTCCGCCAAGACCTATGACTCATGATTTGTTGAAATCAATGATAGATTCTTTTGGAGCATTTTTGAGCGAAGTTTTAATTAATGAATTAAAAGAAGGTACCTTTTATGCTAAACTGATTTTTGAGGATATGGGTTTGGAAATTGATGCCCGTCCAAGCGATGCCATTGCTTTAGCCGTAAGGTGCAATGCACCGATTTATGTCAGCGATGATATATTGGAAGAAACGGGTATAGCACCTCAAAGCGAGGAAGAAGGTTTCGATGAAGCAAGGGATGATTCAGCAATGGAGCAAGAGGAACAAAGTAAAAAACCAAGAACAAAGATGGACCATCTTCAAACTATGCTCGATAAAGCAATTAAAAACGAGGATTATGAAAGAGCGGCAAATCTTCGCGATGAAATAAAAAAGTTACTTGAAACTTCCTGATTTTCACTTGTTATATTATAAAAATTCCTTATCTTTGCAACCTAATTCTTCTTCATTTTCTTCTTTTCTCTTTTTCTATTTTCTATCTTCTATTTTCTAAACCCGCCGGAGTAGCTCAGTCGGTTAGAGCAATGGAATCATAATCCATGTGTCGGGGGTTCAAATCCCTCCTCCGGTACTAAGTATAGAAATGTAGAAAATTGAAAAATAGAAAGCAAGAAAGAGGAAGAATATTGAAAGTTAAAATTTATAAAATCGTAAAGTATTCGAATTAAAATCTCAAAAAAAAAAAGCGAAACCCTCGGTCATTTGACCGAAGATTTCGCGAAATTTAATATAATCAGGATTTATTTTTCCGTTACATTAATTCTATTTAAAAATCTCTTGTAGAGTTTTGTATAGATTTCAACATCAGGAGCTAAAGTAACTGCATCTCTGTAAGATTTTAAAGCTTCCTCGACAATGTGATTTTGCTCATAATAAGCAGCTAGGATTATCTTGGCAGAAGCAGTATTTTCATCTCCGAGTTCTTTTTTAATGGCATCGACAGTATCTCTGATGGCTTTAATCTTTTCATTCGAGAAAATCAAAAAACAAGCATCGTCAGATTTGTTTTTGTCATTGCCTTTTGCTTTGACACTCCAGAAGTAATAAGTATCTTTGTCCAACTTCATTTCATCGGCATTCAAAGTAATTGATGTCCCTATAACTGTTTTTGAAAGTACAGGTTTATCAAATCTGTCCGAAAGAACAAATTCATATTCTTTGGCAGTTTCATATTCATTCCAACGGAAAGTGAACACATTGTTTAAAAAGTTGACTTTTCTTGGAGAATTAAGTTGTAAAGCGTTTCTGTTTACAAATGGTTGAGTGTTCATGCTTCTTTCAACAGATCCGGTTGTCTTCATCTTATCCCTGTGTTCTCCCGAAGCAAGTAAATCTTCCGAACTGCTGATTTCGTCAAGCAGGTATTCGGCAAATCTCTTTGAAACACCAGAATTCGATGGACCGATATTCTTACTTAAATCGGCAACAGACATTGTCCCCGCTTGCTTCAACTCAACAGTCTTACCCGATTTGTGAACAAGACTAAGATATGAACCGGCGAGCAATTTGATTTTGTCCTTGCTTCCAAGCTGAGCTCCAAGTTTAATGTCAACCCAAGATTTTGAATTCTCTTTTTGAACTGCAGGTTTACCCTTTGCAGCCATAACTTTGAATTCATAATTTTGAGCCAACAAGGAACCTGTCAAAGCCAAAGCCAAAAGACAGGAAATCAGTGTAAATTGTAATTTTTTCATTTTAGTACCCCTTATGAATAAATTTGTAATATGTTTTTATTGTTAATGGTTTTAATGAACTATGATATATTTCGTATATTATTATCGATAATGCTATTGCAAATATCGGTATTGTTGAATTCATTTCGTAATTTATAAATATAAAGCAGATTATAGTTGCTGCTAAAATTATTATTGATTCAATAACAAAAATCAATAAACTGAAAATTTCATACCATTTTTTGTTTCTAACGGTTACGTATGTAAAAAGAATCATATTGAAATAAACAAAAAATATTGAGATAATGTAAATTATCCAATTTGGCATGGAGGTAAGATAATTTCCTTTCAAAATCATTGATATCACGTTTGCCTGCACAATGCTGCCATACATGTCGGGAAATGCTTTGCCGGTGTAACTGTCATTTAAAGGTGTGAAAAACACATCTTCCAAAGCCATATTCGAATCAATAGCGTTCTTTGTTGATATTCTTCCAATCATAACGATTTTATTCTCAAAAAAGTGCGGCTCGAAATTCTGTTCTAAAATGTCTGTGAATTCCATTCTGAAAAACTGATAGTTTCCAAGAAAGTCAATTAACTCGATATTATTTTTTCTTTCCATAAGTTTCTTAACAGATTCCGGATGATATGCCTTAGCCAACTCAACTGAAAAAGAATTATAACTTTTTTCTGCTACATTTAGTTTGGGTGAAAAGCCCCTTATTGTATGCGTTCTTTCATCATGAACCGGAAGAAAGTTTTCAAATCCTTCACTTCCAAATTGACTGAAATATTTGTCTGACCTTATAATTCGGGTATATTCTCCCTTTTCTTTATCAAATTTATTGAAGTGCATAGAGAAAACCAGATTGCCGGATTTTGATAGTACCATTGCCAATAGATCATTCTCTTTTTGTGTTTTACTTTTCTTAATGATTTTCTTGATTCCAATAACTTTTGGATTGCATTTGTTCAAAATGTTTATGGTTCTCGCCAAATCGAGATTGCTAATTTCTTCGTTGTCCATGAAGCAATTAACCAAAATCATATTTGTATCAGCTTCCAACTGGTCTCTTGGTACAATTTTTGAATCTACGATATCGGTGATTCTGAAATCAGTGAGTGATAAAGTCAGTGGTTCAAACATTTTGAAACTTAATAATAGTGGTAATACTATCATTCCAGCAAACAACAATAATGTGCAAATCACATAATCCCAACTAAAATATCTCATTTATTCCAATCCCCTCTTATCATTATTGCCGGGTAAATCGGTTTTGAATCCATCAACGAACTTATCCGAAGCTCTTCTGATTATTCTCTTTCTGATTTTTTCCGTGAAACTTCTTAATATTGGTTTGAATGAACCATGATATAACTCAAAGCTTGTTGCAGAAAATATTATGCCGTACAATGTTGCTTCTCTTAATCCAATATCAAAATTGAACCAATGAAATACATAAATCATTACTGCAAACTGCATAAACAATTCGAACATGGTTATAAACAAATTCGCCATTTCGTAAACATCTTCAAACCTTACGGAAATATAATAGAATAAAGCCATATTCATATATATTATTAAAAAGGTTATCAATATCTTCAACCAGGACGATGAAGTTCCGATATAATCCTCCTCCATAATCATCGAGATTACATTAGCATGTATAACCACACCGTACATATCAGGAATTGCCTTACCTAAATAGTGCTCATTCATTGGTGTAAAGAAAATATCCTCAAAAACCAAAGTGTTAATATTAGGTCCTAAAAAACCCATAAGCACTATTTTATCTTTTAAAAAGCTAAGACTGTCTTTGTGTTCGACTACGTAATCATAATCCAAAGCTTTATACTTACCGTCATAAATATTCCGTTTATAATTAACATATTCGAATTCCTGGTCCCTCTCGATAAATTTTTTAACTTTCTCGGGAGCAACCTTCTTAGCCACCTCTACTGCAAAGAACAAACAAACACTATCTTTAATGTACTCTTTCGGAGATATTGAGCGGACTACCCTAAAGCCCGATTTATCATCCGTAATTATATTCGCATAGCTGTTAAGAGCATATTTGCTGAACATATCATTTGAATACAGCATTGTATCGAATGTAAAATCATCATCAAGTTGCAATGCTTCACTCACAATAACCAAATTTTTAACTTTTTTCAAAGCTTCAGATAAAGCGCTGTCAACATCCTTACCTTTTGGTTTCCTGAAAAAACTGTCAATCCCTATAACTTTTGGTCCGTATGAATTGACAATCTCAACCAGTTCAGCTATACCCTTTCGATTTAATGGTCCGATATTTACAAGAACAATATTCGTATCTTTTTCGACTTCACTGTAGTCCCTAAATTGAGAAAACACCACATCAGCCGCATTAAAGTCCACGATAGTGTTCTGTATCGGGTCTAAAAAATCTATCGTAAAAATTACGGGTAGAAATTTTATTACCGCGAACACTACTGCCGTTGCGAGCAGATTGTCCCAACTAAAAAACCTAACCTTTTTAGAACTACTTATTGCCATTTAGTCAATAAACCTATTTCAAATATAATAAATTATTTTTTAATAATGAAAAAAAAATTAAAAAAAAATAATATTTTTTTTTATTTTTTTTTCTTCCCTTCATTTACTCTTTCAAATTATATAATTTTAATAAATTATAAAAAAATTAATTTAAAAAAATTATTTTTATTCATTTTATATGAGTTTTATACCTAACACATTATAAATTATATATTTAGCTTATATTAATTGATTTCCAATACCACAGGGCAATGGTCTGAACCATGAATTTCCGGCATTTGAATACAATTTTTAAGCTTATTTTTCAATGAATTGGAAGAAAAGTGATAATCTATACGCCAGCCAATGTTATTTTCCCTTGCCCTGCCTCTTTGACTCCACCAAGTATAATGTCCTTCTTCTTTGATAAAATGTCTGAAGCAGTCTGTATAACCCATTTTTACCAACTTGTCGAGTTTATCTCTTTCAATTTGTAAAAATCCAGATGTATTTTCATTTTCATCAGGTCGGGCTAAGTCAATTGGGTTATGAGCCGTGTTATAATCACCAGAAACAATAATATTTTTATTGACTTTTGATATTTTTGTTAAATGTTTGTAAATGTATTCATAAAAATCCATTTTATAGTCAAGACGTTCTGAATCTGTATAACCCTTTGGAAAATAGATATTTAATAAAATAAAATCCTTAAAATGTGTCTCTACGAGTCTACCTTCGACATCGAATTTTTCGATACCTACCTTATAATTGACCTTTTCTGGTTTAATTTTCGTAAAAGTAACAACTCCGCTATAACCTTTTTTTCTCTCGCAAGAATGATAATACGCAAAATAACCAATAGGTATTCTTAAACTTTCATCAATCTGCTCTTTATCGGCTTTTGTTTCCTGCAAGCAAATTATGTCAGGATTTTGGGAGTATATGAAATCAAAAAGCTTGTTATCTCTACTTATCTTATCGAATCTTTTACTGGGGTTTTGCCCGGTTATTGCTCTGTATCCATTTATATTCCAAGTTATTATTTTTAACATATCAGATTAGCAACGTTTATAAAGATTAAATGCATCTATGTTCTCAGCTAATGTTAAAATGAACTTTGTACCTGAACCAAATTTGCTTTCTACATTGATATGACCATGATTTTTTTCTGCAAGTTCCTTGCATAATGTCAGACCTAAACCAGTACCTTTTTCATTGGCAGTGCCTAAGGTTGTATGTTGGCTATCAATTCTGAATAATTTTAATAAGTCATTTTCTTTGATACCTATACCATTATCCTCAACAACAATTTCTATATAATCTTGAGAAATTTTTTTAGAAGAAATTTCGATTTTCCCTCCCGGGTTGGTAAATTTAATAGCATTGGACACCAAGTTTCTTATTATGGTATTAACCATATTCAAATCAGCAAATATCATTTGTTCCTGAAAAATATTATTAATCAGACTTATATTTTTTTGACTTGCCTGTAAGGATAATAAATCAAAATTCAGTTTAACTATTTGATTCAGATTTTGTAAGGAAGGCTCTGAATCAATAGCTCCTCTCTGTATTCTCGACCAATGCAGAAAATCCTCCAGCAATTCCAAAAGTGTTTTTGCGGATGAATGTAAATCCCCTGCTATTTCTCTTATTTCTGATTGAGTAAGTTCAGAACTTTCTTTGGATAATATCTCAGTATAACCGATTAATCCCTGAAGCGGACCTTTCATGTCATGAGCAATAATTGAAAAGAATTTATCTTTGTTTCTGATTTGCTCCTTCGTTTTTTCCTGAAATTCAGTAAATTTATTGCTAAGAGTAATTAATTCATGTGCATTATCATTTATTATATGTCTTGAAGATTGGATTTCTTTTAATAATTCCTGAATTGTCTGGCTTTCGTTTCGACGATCCAATTTTATTAAATTATCTTTTTTATGTTTATTTATTACAAAATCAATAAAAACCGGAAATAAGTTATTCGATATGAAATTATTATCAATAAAACCAAACGGATTAGCTTTTTTGGATTTTTTTATTGATTTGTGTTCAAGATTGTCAGATAAAATTACTAAAGGTAAATTAATTAAATCCGATATTTTTTCATGTGTTGTAATCCCTTCAAGATAGGAAGGGTAGTTTAAATCAATAATAATAACATCAGGGTTAAAATCATTGATTGTTTCAATTGTTTCATTAACCTCAGACTTTGAAAACTTAAGTTCAAAATCATAGTCACTTGTTTTACTTATTTTATCGAACTCTGAATTTATTGGTCCGATTACCAATATTTTAATCAACTTCATGTTTTGGACGAACAGTTCATAATTGATATCATAAACTACAAATTTAGTGAAAAATCAATTAATAATTCTATTTTTTTTATTGATTTTACTCAAAACAGCTATTTATCGGCAAAATATTAAATTCATTGTTATTTATCGGAGAATTGACTTGCTCAGAAACCTCATATGCTTCCATTGCATCAGCAGGATATGGTCTAAGTAACATGGATAAATCATTTGTATTGATGTCTTCGGATAACCAGATTTTTCTTTCTTCAGGTAAAACTATTACAGGCATCCTGTTATGAATCGGCTTCATTAGCTCGTTTGGTTCAGTTGTAATTATTACAGTACTTGCAATTGTTTCGTTATCTGGACTTTTCCAAATATCCCAAAGACCGGCAAATGTGAACGGTTCACCTGTTTTCATTTTTATGAAATAAGGAGTTTTTCTTTTGCTACCTTCAATCTTTTGCCATTCATAAAAACCATTTGCAATTATCAAACATCTTCTTTTTTTAAACAAGTTTTTGAAAGTAACTTTTTCCTGCAAGGTTTCTGCTCTTGCATTTATCATTTTATTTGTAATTGTATTGCTTTTAGCCCATGATGGAATTAAACCCCAATGTGCAAAAGTTATTTCCTTTGGATTTGTACTAGTTACGATTGCAACCTGATTGGTAGGGGCGATATTATAATTCGGTTTGATTGCTTTACTGCTGTAAAGTCCGGGCAGTAATTTTTCTACTTCATCTGTTTTAGCCGATAATGCAAATCTTCCGCACATATTTTCTCCTATTCTGCCTTAGCTTTTTCAAGAATTCCCAATGTTGCGTCAATTATTGCTTGAGGATTATCCAAATGAATGTTATGCCCGGAGCCCTTGACAATTTCAAATTCGCTGTTAGTTGAAAGATTCAGCAAATCTCTGCTGTTTTTCAGCCAAAGCTCCTCTACTACTCTTGCTTCATTTTCAGAAATACCAAAGCTTTTTGCCAAATTTAACATAATTTCAAAGTCATGGCATAGGACTTTCACAGGGATATTGGTAAAAATACTGAGCTGTGATATATATTTGAGACTTTCGTCTCTTCCCTCAAGTTCGGCAAGTACTGTTCTAAAATATGATTGGTCGGATTGATACTCGACAAAAGCATCACGCAAGTATTCGGGATAATCTTTGTACATCAAAAGAATATGCGGTACTAAGCTGTTTTGGAAGTCAGCTTTTTCCATTTCAGAGTAAATCCTGAAATTATTTAATTTAGTTTGATGCGACATTATTTTTTGATAGTCAGGTAGTTCAAGTTTGTCGAATTCATCATCAAATTGCGAGTTGGAATCCACGAGAACCATTCCGGCTACATCGTTTGCGTACATTTTTGCAAAGTGCTGAACATATAGCCCACCCATACCTTGACCGATGAAAACATAAGGACCTTTAATTTCTGAATTCTTCAATACATTGTAAAGTTCATCTGCAATCTGAGGGCTGATTCTTGGATTTTTACTAACAGGACTTTCAGCATATCCTGCTCTGTCATAAGTAATGACCGTTGTCTGCTTTGCAAGTTCTCTTTGAATATTTTCCCATTCAAGGGATAGCACTCCGCAGTCCGGTTCAATTACAACAGGTATTTCACCTTTGCCAAGAATTTTCACATATAAATTCTTTTCACCATTAGCAATATATTTCCCGTCAAGTATTTCCATTTATTCATTCCAAAAATCGAATATTTCATTTATTTAAAGATACAAATATACAACCATAAATAAATTCAAAATTTATATTTTGCAAAATATTTAATAACACTCAAATTATTATTTTATGAAAAGCATATAAATAAAATATAATCATATAATTTTCGTATATTTGTATGTTATAAATTGTCATATAATATTTAAGTAATGATATGCGAACAACAATCAATATTCCTGATGAGTTCATAAATGAAATTTTTGCTCTCTCGGAAGCAGTGTCAAAGACATCTGCTGTAAATAAAGCTTTGGAGGATTGGATTAAAAATAAAAAAAGGCAAAAACTTCTTGCTTTGAGAGGTAATATAGATATACTCGATAATATTTCCGAACTTAGAACTATGGAAATTCTGGAGATAAAAAATGAATCCTGAAATTGTAATGGTTGACACTTCCGTCTGGATTGATTTTTTTCGTAACGGTAATTCAAAAGCAAGCGAAGATTTATCATCGTTGATTGAACATGATTTAGTTTGTATATGTGGTATTGTAGAACTTGAAATAATTCAGGGATTGAAAGAAAACGAAAAAGGAATTGTTCTCTCTGCCTTGGATGTCGTAAATTATATCGAGATTACGAGGCAAGATTACAAACTCGCTGGAAATTTAATAAACAAACTCAGAAAAAATGGAATAACAGTTCCATCATCAGATGCAATCATAGCCGCATGCTCCATCAATAATGATTTCAAATTACTTACTTTTGATAAGGATTTTATTCATTTTAAGCAATTAAGGAAGTTGATTTATAAACTATGAAATCAATATTATTCCAAAAACGGTTTTAAAAAATCGAGTTTCTTTTGTTCTATTTGTCGTCCTCTTTCAATGAGTTTTTTTGCAAAATATGCCGCTGAATCAGGTCTGTTATAAATAATGAGATAATAGTTCATCAAATTCTCATAAGCGGCATAGCGGTTTGGTTCAATTTGAGCCGCGTATTTCAAAATCCCGACACCCTGGTCATAATATTTCTTTTGGATATATGTCCCGCCCCAATCATTCATCAGAAAATACAAATCATAAGAATTTTTATCGCCGTGGTCAAGATTGTAGGAATACCTGACCATTTTTAATGCACTATCAGAATTGTATAGTGCAAAATGAGCTACTGCTAAGTTAAATATGATATTTTGATTTTTGGGCCATTTCTTGAGTGCTATACTAAGAACATTAGCTTCATCCTGAAATCTTCCAAGATAGTAATAAGTATAACCCAAACCATTGTATGTATCCATTTGATTAGAATCCAGTGCAAGTGCTTTTTCAAGTAATGCCAAAGCTAATTCATGCTTTGACATATAAGAATATACAGCCGCAAGACTTCTATGATACATGGCATAATTAGGTCGAAGATTCATAGCCGCTATCATAAATGTTTCTGCTTTGATTAAATCCTCTCGCTGATATGTTTTTTTATATCGGTTATTGATAAAAACCTGTCCTGCAAGATATTGGAAATTAGCTCGGGAAGGGTCGTCATTAACGGCACTTTCGTAATACACAACTGCATCAGAATAGTTCTCCTTTTCACCTGATGATAAATATGCGAGTACAAAAAGTACAGGAATAATTAAGATTAAAAAAGCTAAATATTTTTTTTCAGTGAATTCTTTTATTAACTCAAAGAGTATAATTAATAAACCAACCATTGCAAGATAACCTCTGCATTCAAGATACTCGTTCCACTGGTGTGCGTTAAGCAATGACATGAACATACCGGGAATAATTACTGCAGAAAACCATATTAATCCAAAAAGTATGTTACGGTTATTGAGATTTTTTATCCTGATAAATGCAAGCACTGAAATCAATATTATTGCAATACCAATCACTGTGTTTATTAAACTATATGTCGGTAAAACAGAAAGATGAACAGGTAAAAAGAATTTTGCAATGAATTCAGGGAATACCCTCAAATTATTCAAGAATACATTCAATCCGCTATCATAAACCGGTTTACCAAGTTTTGCCAAGGAATGAAAAATAAACCAGATTATAATTGCAAACAACCATGTACCTGACAAAATAAATGTCTTCTTATCAAAAATTTTACTTTTCTCGACGAAAAATAAATAAGCAACAAATATCAATGATGCTGTTACAGCAGTTTCTTTTGAAAAAAGAGCCAATAGAAAAGCAAGGAAATGAAGAATTAAAAATATCCATTTATTCTTGTGGCAATAAAGAATCAGGAATATAAATGATAAAAGGAAAAACAATGTTAGAAGTAAATCATTCCTGCCGACTATCCATGCAACTGCATTTGTGAATATGGGATGTACAGAATAAATTAACCCGCCCAGCAGAGGCAGAAATCTTTTGTAACCGAGCAAATAAAGAATATAAAAAACCAGACAGGCATTCATCGTATGTAATATTATATTTGTCAAATGATAAGAAGTTGGTTCCTGATTCGACATTTTTGCATTTAACATGAAACTGATGGTTACCAAAGGGCGATAATAGGAGTTATACATATAGGATTTGAAGAATTCCTGCTCCCAGTTTCCAATTTGCTTAATTCTGTCATAGTCCCTGTGTATAATCTCGTGGTCATCGCATTCAACTAAACTATAATTAATGACCGGATAATAAAGCACAAAACAAGCGGAAATAATAATGATTATTGAAGCCCACCACGGAATATTAAACATTCTCTTCTTCTTTTCAACAAACTGTTGTCTAATTTCAATCTTATTTTTATTAACAGTTTTCTTTGCCATTACAAATTAATATTTTTAAAATTTAACGTCTCATATAATTCAAATTTAAGATAATTTCTTAATTTTAAAAGTTCTAAGTGAAACAAAGTTGGAAATTATCAAGATATTAAAATAATTTAAGGATTTTAAATGTACAATTTAGATACAATTATATCATTGGCGAAAAGGAGAGGATTGGTTTTTCAGTCTTCAGAAATTTATGGCGGTTTGAACGGTTGCTGGGACTTTGGTCCTTTGGGCGTGGAACTTTTAAAGAATATTAAGGAGGAATGGTGGAAAGCCATGACTTACCGCGAAGATATCGAAGGTGTTGATGCTTCGATTTTGATGCATCCCAGAACTTGGGAAGCAAGCGGTCATATCAGCCAGTTCACTGACCCAATGATTGACAATAAACAAAGCAAATTAAGATATAGAGCAGATAATCTGATTGAAGAATTTATTGACAAGCTCCGAAAAAAGAAAAGAACTGACAAAGCCGATGAACTTGAAAAGAAACTTTCTCTGGCTAATGAACCTGCGGATTATTATAATCTGATTGTTGAATATGAAATCCCTGACCCTGTTTCGGGTAGCAAAGAATGGACAGAAGTGCGTCATTTCAATTTGATGTTCAAAACATTTATTGGTCCTGTCGAAGATACCGGAGCAGTGGTATATCTCAGACCTGAATCAGCACAGGGAATTTATCTGAACTTCAAAAATGTGATGGATACTGCCCGTCAAAAAGTTCCTTTTGGTATAGCCCAGATAGGTAAAGCATTCAGGAATGAAATCAACACAAAAAACTTTTTGTTCCGTACGCGTGAGTTCGAGCAAATGGAAATGCAGTATTTCGTAAAACCCGGCACTGAGATGGAATGGTACGATTACTGGAAACAGCAGAGATGGGACTGGTATATCAAAATGGGAATTGAACCTGAATCATTGAAATTCAAAGCACATGACAAACTTGCCCATTATGCCAACAGAGCTGATGATATTGAATATCTTTTCCCGTTCGGCTGGGGAGAAATCGAAGGTATTCACTCAAGGACAGATTATGACCTGAGCCGTCATCAGGAATTTTCCGGAAAGAAACTCGAATATGTTGATACTGTGAATCAGGAGAGATATACTCCGTTTGTCGTTGAAACTTCCGGCGGTGTTACACGTTCATTCATGGCTTTCCTTTGCAGTGCCTACAAGGAAGAAGAAGCCCCTGATGCAAACGGCAAAATGGAAATGCGTGCTGTTCTGAAATTTTCACATAAACTCGCTCCAATAAAAGCCGCAGTTTTCCCTTTGGTCAACAAAGACGGTATGCCCGAAAAAGCAGATTTGATTTACAAGGATTTACAGAAAAGATTCAAAGTGATGTACGATACTTCCGGTGCCATCGGTCGCAGATACAGACGGCAGGACGAAATCGGAACGCCATTTTGCATTACCGTTGACGGTCAGACTTTGGAAGATGACACCGTTACAATCCGCGACAGGGATTCGATGATTCAGGAGAGAATTTCGTCAGGAAAAGTTTCGGAATATATTAGCGAAAAATTGTTGTAAAACAGTAGGGTCAGGTTCCGAACCTGCCCAAAGAAAAATGATTTTAATATATATTCGTTTAACATAAACAATAATGAACATTAATAAGAGGTATTCGATATGTTAGTTCAAGTTGAAAAACCATATTCCGATTTTATTCATAAAATTATATCTCTCGGATTTGCAAAAAATCCCGACGAAGTGATAAGGCAATCCCTTTTAATCTATCAGAATCAAATTGAATATGAAGAACTATTTTTGGTTGATAAAGCCGTAAATACTGAATTGGAAAACTTAAATAAGGATAGAGGAAAACTTTTTAGTATTGAAGAAGTCTTTAGTGAAGCAGGTATATGACAAATATTCAATTTACGGAAACTGCAAAAAAGGATTTTCTTAAATTGGACAATTCGCTTCAAAGACAATTCAAAAAAGCTATTTTAAAATTGAGGGGTAATCCATTCAGGAAACATCTGAAATACGGAATTCCTTTTCATGTAATAAATGTTACAAAACAATCGAGAATAATATATGATGTTGAATCTGACGAAAATATAATTATTCTTCACTGCTTTGGGAGCCATAAAGACTACGAAATTTGGTATAAATCCTATAAATAAATTCCGGATGGTTCTATTATGAAAACAAAACTTTTTCTTTCAATTCTTTTCCTGCTCGCTTTCTTAGGGCTGGAGCAGGGAAACGCTCAAAACTACTTCCAGGACACTGTTTGGATGAGAATGACAGACCAGGGAGTAGGTATGTTTCAAGTCAAATTCTCGAATAATGATTCAATAATTTGGGCGATGGGTTTAGAAGATGGTTTATTCTTTTATTCAAATAATGGAAACCAAATTAGAAAAATACAAGGCAATAATGAAGTATTTTTTCTGGAGAATGACACAAAATTTCTTAGACTCAATCAGCAGAGAACAAAATTTGAAATATTTGGTATTCAGAATTTTTTCGTTATTGACACTTTAGAGAATGATGGCACGATTATAAATGAATATCCAAAATGCGATGTATCAATTGACGAGCATTATTTGATTGCTCCCATACCTAAAGGATTTAGAATATGGGATTTATATACAAGAAAAATATTGAAAACAAAAATAATTCCCGACGAACCAAATCTGAAAAGTGCTGGTTTTGCGAATTTGCGGTTGATTTGTAACTCAAATAAAATAATTGGGCAATTAGGTAAGACATATTATAACCCAAATAATCCCGATAAACCGATAACCGTAGGAAATTTTGTTATATACGACTTCTTTACAATGGATAGTATAGATTATTTCAAAAATTCGCAGTATTTCAGGCTCTCAAAAACTTGCAAGTACATAGTTTATGGAACTGGTGACCCAAACTATGGCGTCGAAGTTTACGATTTCAACACAAAGGAATTGCTTTGGAAAATTCCCGTAAATGGACCCAGCTTAACCGGTATAGAGTTCTCACCGGATGATAAATATTTGGTAACAACTTGTGGTGATATGAAAATATGGGATATGGAAACTGGTAATATTAATTATAATTACAAAGATGGTAGCTATCGTAATTTAGATATATCCAACGATGGTAAAAAAATAATTACAAGTGTTGGAGAATATTTAATTTTATATCCTGCCAAATGGCAAGGAACACCCGTTAAAACAGAAGAAATTAACCCAATCATTATTTACCCCAATCCAACCAACGGATTTATAACCTTAAATTTCAACCAACAATTACCTGAAATAACAAATATAAATCTTAATAATACAAATGGAATATTAATCAGAAACTTATATAATAATTTCTTAGAACCGGGTCAGCAGGCATTAAATTTTGATGTTAACGACTTGGCTAATGGCTCATATTTCGTTAATGTCAGCAGCTCTCATGAAAACATTGTATTCAAAATAATTATAGCAAAATGACAATAATTGTTTGAAAACAAATAAAATTAATTAATTTGTGTTACGTTTTTAGCTGTAAGTAATTAAAAAGGTGAAAAGGTTATTATGAATACTGTTAGAATAAATGCTACCATAAACAATGAGCAATTGTTGTTAACCGATTTGAAAAAATTTATTGGTAAAAATGTTGAAATATTTATCAGTGAGGTTAAGGATAATACCGTTAAAATGAAAAAATGGCATTTATCCGGTTCTGTTAAATTAAATGGAATTCTCGATGAGAAAAATATAAGGAATTTAGCTTATGACTAAAGTTTTGATTGATACTAATATTTTCATTTATGACCTCGATAAAAACTCAAAATTTCACAGTGAAGCAAATAAGTTATTAAATTCAGAAAATGAGCTTTATACTACATCAAAAAATGTTTCTGAGTTTATTTGTGTTTGTACCAAATTATCAATTGATTATAATATTATTGAAAAATATATTGAGGATATTTTTAGCAATCTGACAATTCTTTATCCAACGCCTTATAGTCTTGAAATATTTCTGGAATTAACAAAAAAAAATAAACCGAATGGCAATAGAGTTTATGATATTGAAATAGCTTCGATTATGATTGATAATCAAATACTCAATATAGCTACTTTTAACATGAAAGACTTTGAAATGATTGAAAATTTTAAAACCTATAATTAACACTTAATTTACATGCAAAAATTTAATAAAAAATACCTGTACCTGCTTATTGCAATTCCACTCGCTGTCGTTCTGTTTATCGGAGCTGTAGATTCAGTTTACTTCAAAATCAACAAATCATTCGAGATTTTCGGAGAGCTTTTCAAGGAGATTGCTGCGGGATATGTCGAGGAAGTTGACCCCGAAGACCTTTTTCGAAATGCTATTGATGGTATGCTTAGCAATCTTGACCCTTATACAATTTATATGGATGAATCTGAATCCGATGATGTGGAGATGATTACGACAGGTACTTATAACGGATTGGGATTCACAGTTGCTGTCCGAGATGAAATGCTGACAGTAACCGATGTAATGGATGGCTTCCCTGCACAAAAAAGCGGAATTAGGGTTGGTGACAGGTTGTATAAAATTGATACTTCTGTCATCATTAATTCAAATGCCGGTGAAATCAGAAAATATACCAAGAAGCCCTCAGGAACTAAGCTTGATGTATGGGTCATACGCGATGGTCTCGCCGATACTTTGCAGATGAGAGTTACCATCGAAGAAATAAACATGAAAAACGTAACTTACAATGGCATAATTCGTGATTCAATTGGTTATATCAAACTCGACAGATTCTCGAGAAATTCAACGGCTGAGGTTACCGATGCTCTCAATAAGTTCAAAAGAAGCGGCAAAGTAAAAGGATTAATTTTAGATTTGCGTGATAACCCAGGTGGATTGCTTGAATCTGCGGTTGGTATCTGTGAATTGTTTGTTCCGCAAAAAAGCCTGATTGTTTATACAAAGGGTAGAGACCCGAGCAACGACAGAACATTTAAATCTAATCAACAACCAATTGAGCCGGATTTGCCCCTTGCTGTACTTATTAACGGGTCAAGCGCCAGTGCTTCGGAAATTCTTGCAGGTGCTATTCAAGACCTTGATAGAGGAATTGTTGTCGGTGAAAAATCTTTTGGCAAAGGATTAGTGCAATCAATTTATGAATTGCCTTACAATGCTGCACTCAAAATTACAACATCGAAATATTACATCCCTTCGGGTAGGAGCATTCAAAAAATCAATTACAGCAAGAAAAAGAATATACATAATGATACTTTAAAATTTTACACAAAGAATGGCAGAAGGGTCGAAGAATTGAACGGCATTATGCCTGATTCGATAGTAACAATAATCGAAGAAACAAGTTTGATAAGAGATTTAGCCGCTAATGATATATTCTTTGGCTTTGCAAATAAATTTACCGCACCATTGAAGTCATTACCTGATAATTTTGAAGTAACCGACAAAATTTTGAGTGATTTTGAAAAATTTCTCGAAGAGAAAGAATACCATATTCATACACCTGCTATGTCAAGAATAGATGATTTGATTGAGATGCTGGAAAAAGAAAAAATTGATGGGAATGTCAAGGATAAATTAAGGAATATACAGAAAGATGTGAAAGCTGAAGAAAAGAGCTTAATCAGAAAGCAAAAAAGTGATATTTTCAGGGTTTTGAAATTTGAAATTTTGAGAAGATTCAAAACACAACATGAAATAATTTCTTATTCGTTGAAGTTTGACGAATATGTTAACACTGCTATTAATCTCTTGTACCCGAAAAGCTACAGAAAAATATTAGCAATTGAGGAACAAAAAGAAAAAAATAGATATTGATGTATATATCTATTACAAAAAGACTTATGCATTGAAGAATAGAAAACTATATTACTCGATAGCAATATAGTTAATAATCTTTCGTCACTGAATAAAATGGTTATATAACATAAACAATAAAAAGAAACTGGAGAACAAAAATGGAATTTTTAACAAAGGAAACTTTCTTGACGAAAGTATTTGATTTCGAAAATAATGCGGAATGGAAATTTGCCGGGGATAAACCCTGTATCATTGATTTTTATGCAGATTGGTGTGGTCCATGCAAAATGATTTCACCAATTATGGAAGAACTTTCAAAAGAATATGCGGGTAAAGTGGATATTTACAAAATTGACACTGAAGAACAACAGGAGCTTGCGGCAGCATTTGGCATTCGCAGTATTCCTTCGGTATTATTCGTACCGATGAATGACAAACCACAAATGTCAGTCGGTGCTTTACCAAAAGAAGGATATATTAAAGCGATAAGTGAAGTGCTTGGTGTTGAATACCCAGGTATTTCAAATAACTAATCATAAAAAAGAGTTCAGAAGATATTAAAACTAATTGCTTTAAGTCTAATAGCAAAGGTCTGACTGCTAAAAGCTATTTGCTAACAGCTAATAACAAAAGAAAACAAATGAACAAATACATTAAAATTGCTCTTGGGACAATAGCCGGAGCCGGTTTGGGATACGCTTATTACTATTTTATCGGATGCAGTTCTGGAACATGTCCGCTCACTTCAAACTGGCACATTAGCACTGTTTACGGAGCATTTCTCGGATTGGCATTAGCATTTCCAATAAAGAAAAAAAAAAGATAATTAACCACATAATTATTTGATTTTTTAATATTTCCTCATATTAAAACAATTTGTGGATAATTAAGTCTTTGTTTTTTGTAATTCATATATTATAATTGTAATAATTTTGAAAATAGTTTTGGAAATATAGATTATGAGTTTGGCAGATTACGAGGATTATGCTGAGAATTTTGGTAGCGAGGAAATGGAGGAACAGATTCTCCGCTTTAGCCGTGCTTTGCGAAAAAGGCGTAATTCATTGGATAATGCAGAATGGAGAATGGAGAATGAAGAATTCGGGAATTTGATGAATAAAAAGGAGGAATTGCCGGGATTGGAGCAGGTCGAGGATATTGTATATTATTGCATTGAAAGAAATAAATACAAGCAAGCAGAAGATTTTTGCATACTTTGGACTGAACTGGCTCCCTACTCTTCTGATGCTTGGCAAAAGTTGGGGATTATTCTCAATAATTTAAATAATTACAACGGAGCTATAGAAGCATTCGATAAATCGCTTGCATTGAATCCACACGATTGCGAAACTATGACAAACAAAGCTATAGCATTTGAGAACAGAGGTAGCTTTAGGGAATCGCTAAATACCATAAATGAAGCACTTAGGTACGACCCTACAAATGAAGAAGCAATGTTCCATAAAGGAGTTATTTTAAGCGGCAGTAAAAAATACATGTCAGCAATCGAGATTTTCAAGTATCTAAGCGAAAATCCGGATTACCGCAGAGACTGTTTCATCGAACTTGGTATTTGCTATCAAAATACAAATCATTACCAAAAAGCTATAGAATACTATGATTTAGTGATTGACGAAACTCCTTATGATTATACTTGTTGGCACAACAAGGGATTGGCTTATCAAATGAATCAACAGTATTTAAAAGCTGTTGACTGCTACGATATGGCAATTGCAATAAAAGAGGACTTTCATCTTGGATGGTACAGCAGAGGCAATAGTCTTGCTCTTTCCGGAAGGTTGAATGATGCTCTGGACAGTTACCTCGAAGCCGCTAAGCTTAAACCGGAAGACATGGACACTCTATATAATATTGCCAACACTTATACGGATTTAGGTGATTATATGAAAGCCATAGCATATTATTCTCATTTGTTGAATTTCAACCCGAAGCATTTTGGTGCATTCTTTGGTAGAGGTGTATGCTACGATGCGTTGGAACGGTATGAAGAAGCCCTTCTCGATTATAATTCAGCACTTGTTTTCAATCAAAAAAATTCGGAACTCTGGTATGCTAAAGGTGATTTGCTTTATAATATGGACAATAACAATGGTGCTGTGTTTTGCTACAAGAAGGTAGTCGAACTAGAGCCTGACAATATTGAATGTTGGCTTGATTTGGGCTCAACCTTTATGGAAGTTGATGATTTTAATGAAGCTGAAAATGCTTTCGATAAAGTTGTTAGTCTAAGCCCTGATTGGTCGGAGGGTTATTATCACAAAAGTAAATTATTCATAAAGAAACAAGATATTAAAAGTTCTGCCCATTGGCTACATTTAGCCATTTTATTTGACCCTAAAAAAGCTGAAGAATTTGAAAGAGATTTATACGATTTTGTTGACAAATCAGTAATAAGCGATTTAAAAAATGAGCTATTTAAGATAATGAATTCAAAAAAATAACAAAAAATTACTATAATAACGCTACAAATTAGGTAATATATAATATTATTTAATAAAATTATTTTTTATTAATCAATTTTTTATATTATTTTGTGCAACCAAATTGCTGTTTATGTGTTAATACTATAAATATTTGAAAACAATTTTTAATAATTTATTTACCGGAGTGTAAAATGAATAGATTTAAACACTTTTATTTGATTTTTTTACCGGCTGTTTTAGCTCTGTTATTGATAAGCTATGCATGTCAGGAAAATACTACTGCACCTATCAAACCAACCGGAGAAATTGCAGGACAAATTTTGGACGAACAGGAAGTTCCGGTTCCGGGAGCTGTAATACAGGTATTTACAACAGGTGGTATTCAGGGCTTGGTTGACAAGGATACAACAGATGAGGACGGATTTTTCAATCTGATGGGAATGCCCGAAAGACTTGATAATTTGAAAATGAGAATCGAGCATGATGATTTCGCTCCGTTTGAAGCACCAGTAACTGAAGTTACACAAGGTAAAGACACAAAAAAGATACCTGTTAAATTGTTGCACGATACTGCATGCACAGGGATTTTAGAGATTTACGCAGAAAACATAAACGACGAAGCTTTGCAAAATGTGGAAATCAGATTGAACCGCGGAGATAAGATTATCAGAAAAGCTTACACAAATGAATCCGGTAAATTTGTTTTTGAGCATGTTTGCGCCGGAGACTATTGGCTTCGTCTCGCAAAAGACGGATATAAGGTAATCGAGCAAAGCCAGACCATGGGTGACGGCGAAAGCAAAACCGTTAATTTCGAGATGCTGTTTTCTGAAGATGATTCTTGCTGCAATGGTAAAATTAATCTAACCATTTTGGATTCCTTATCGGGTGAACCTATCGGTAATGTAACTGCGAGATTATGGAAGGGTTCTTCCAAAATCCGAGAAGGTGCAACAGACGGAGACGGCAAGGTTACTTTCGAGAGAATTTGTGATGGTGAGTATCAGATTTCGATATTTAAAGAAGGATATTACGGAGATGAATTTAAAATTACAATGGATTGCAGTGAGAATAAAGATTTAACAAGATATTTACTTAAGAAGACAAACAGTGATTCCTGCTGTCACGGTGTTGTTTATATATTTGCAAAAGATTCGGCAACCAATGCAGCAATATCAAACGTTCTATGTAAAATTTGGTTGGATGGAAAACAATTATCCGACAAGAGAACAAGTGATGGCGGTATGGCAAGTTTTAGCGGATTATGCCCGGGTAAATACGGATTCTCGATGCAGCATGAACAATACGGGGCAAAAGAATTCAGTCTTGAATTGACATGTAATGATACGGTTGAAGTTCAAAAGACTTTGATTAAATCTGAGAACGACTCTTGCTGCGATGGTTCTATTCAACTTGCAATAAAGGACAAAGCAACCAAAGAAGCAATCAATAATGCAACTGCTAAATTATGGAAGAACGGTAAATTGGTAAGCCAGAAAACTTCTGAAGCGGGGAATGTTAAATTCACGGGTTTATGTTTGGGAACTTATTATATTGACCTGATTCATGAGAAATATAAATCAATTGACTTCGAAGTTAAAGTTGAGTGCAACCAAAATGTTAACCTGACAAAGGAACTTGAACTATCAAGCCAGGAAGACAGTTGCTGTCATGGCGTCGTTATTGTTGCTCCCATGGACAAAGAAACCAAACAGATTATTAACGGAGCAAAAGTTAAATTATATTCGGGAGATAGACTGGTGTACCAGGAAACTGCTCATGAAGCACCACTTATTATTTCAAATTTATGTAAAGGAAAATATCAATTTTCATTCATAGCTGAAGGTTATAAATCAGCTGAGGAAACTTTCGAATTAGGCTGTAATGATACACTCGATTATCCCTACTATATGCAAAAGATGGAACAGGATACTTGCTGCGATGGAAGATTGACTGTTATTCCAAAGGATTCTGCAACCGGCGAGGTATTAAACGGTGCAAAAGTAAGGATTTGGAGAGATGGTAAAGTAGTTAAGGAAGGTACAGTCGAAGGCGGAATGGTCGTATTCGAAAAGATGTGCAAGGGACTTTATTCAATCAGTTTCAATAAAGACGGTTACAAAGAATCAGAACTAAACATAACTTTCGAATGCAATGATGAGCAAACAATCACAAGAAATATGCTTAAATTGACAGACATTCCTTGTTGCAACGGAAGAGTTACTTTGAAAGCTTTTAATAAAGAAAGCGGATTAATAATAAAAGGTGCAATTATCAAATTAATGCAGGATGGAAAAGTAATTTCGCAAAAAACTCAGGAAAATGATTATGTAGTCTTCGAGAAACTCTGTCAGGGGAATTATCATGTAGTAATTGTGGCTGAGAATTACGAGGCAATTGAATTCAACTTCGAGCTTGGCTGCGACCAGGTTACTGGATTCGAAAAAACAATGACGAAGAAAAGTGATGATTGCTGTAAGGGAAATCTTTATATTTCCGTTAAGGATTCAACTACAGAAAAAGCTTTGGCAGGTATCGAGGTAAAACTTTATTTAGGTGACTCCAAGAAAGCATACGGAACGACATCTGACGGAGGCATAATTAAATTCTACAATATATGCCAAGGCAACTATGTACTTGTTCTTACAGGTACAAACTATAATGGCAGGGAGATACCATTAATCGTCGGGTGTAACGATACTCTCGAGCTACATTATAAGTTAAAAGCAAAAGAGAATGTTGATACTTGTTATACTGCCGGTATATATTTGGTAGTGAAGGATTCATCCGGAACAAGAATACCCGGTGCATCAGTAAAAATCTACACTTTGGAAGGCAATGTCGTTGCCGAAGGTACAACAAATGAAGAAGGTATATTTACTTATAATTCATTAAGAGCACCTGCGAAGTACAAAATTCAGGCAAGAAAAGATGGATATAGCGACCCGATGACAACAATCGAATGGACAAAGTGCGAAACAAAAGAAGCGGTTCTTATCATGAAAAAGAACTAATGATTTGAAAATGAAAATAAAAAGCCCGGCAGTAAAGTCGGGCTTTTTTTATTTAACATCATTTTACAAAATATCGCCAACTATCGACATATAAATAAGTAGTTTTTTTGAAAAGTTTCGGATTTAATTTTTGTGAATTGTACTCTCCATTGTAAGCATCATAGAATTCTTCAACAATTTTCTTTACCGGGTATTGATAGTAAACCTTCTTTTGATAAAGTGAGTGCCTTTGCCCTGTAAAGCAATAATGCTCATTAACGAAGTTGAAATCATAGCAACGTAAATTTTTGTCAAATAGCCATTCGAATACCTGAGAATCATGGAATTTAGTATAATCATTATCTCCTTTGGAAAACTTTTTATCAGTAATGGATTTAATATAACCATTCTTATCATAGGTATAGACAATTTGCGAACTATGCTGAGAACGTTTTGTTTTCGATTCATTATCATACGCTTTTAATGAAATGATTCTTCCTTTTATATCCAGTTTATAATCAAACCATTCCTTATATCCTTCATGTGCACAACCAGGTTGAGTAGTTGAATGATAAACCGGAAACCCTTTGTCATCAAATTCAGTCTTTTCTTCAAAAGTTATCTTCCCAAAATTTGCACTATCAGGATTATCCTCATACTCTTTCCTGTACTCAAAGTAATATTCTGTTTCAAAATTCCCAGCAGGGCGTGTATTAACCGGTGGGAAAAATCTGATTTTGTGAATGTTATTATAAACCCCATTATCAGTATTTACAAATTTCTTTGTATTTGAATAAGTTGCAACTGTCCGAGTTGCTAAAATACCATTTAAATAATCATATCTTGTTGACTTGATTTTTTTTGAATGATTGAAATTTCCTTCGTACTCATTTTTTAAAAGTAAATCATTAGTATTCGCTGAATAAATCACTTTGTAAGATTCGGTAATCTCATCCATTTCTTCGATAAACTCCTCTAAAGGCATTCTTGTTCTAATATCCAATATACGACTAGTAATGCTTTGAACTTCACCTGAACCATCCATCATGGTTGCTTTGCTCCAAAACTTGTCGGTTGGACGTTCATATTCATATTTGTAAATTTCTGTTTCAGTTGTCGAATCATCCTCAAAAGACTGAACAATTTTCATGAAAACAATATCTTCATTTGCAGAAATCGGATTTTTCTTCTGCTGATTACAAGCAATACAAAAAACAAAGCTTAAAGCTATAACAAAAAATAATCTCATTAATACCTCCTATAAAAATAATTTAATTGTAAAATTAAGAAATTATTCTTTTAATTTATAATATTTAGGTGTAAAAATAATTAAATTCTAATTCGGTGTGGTAATTCCGATTCTACAATTTAATTCGAAAAATCAATAAAATCATTGTTTATCCAATATATAATGAATAAATTCTTGAAAAATATAATTGGAAATATCATTTGAATTTCTTATTTTGACAAAACAATAATCTGGTTAAAATTTGAGGATTTCATGTATCAAAATAAGAATCTAACATTGCTGGACCTTGAAAGACTTTTTGATGAAGTCTCATTGCAAGGCGTAATTGATGCCATAGAAGCATTAAAAAATAATTGCAGGGATAGTTTTGACAAAGACAGCAGATACTCTGCATTTTGCGGTATTTTAAAGGAAACTGAATGTATTTTACTTAAGACTTACCAGCAGTCTGCATAATGTAAAAAGATACTTGTTACGAGCAGATGAAAATGATTAATTGAATAAAATGTCGAAAGATTTGATAAACGAATGAATGATAATAGTAAAATAATTAAGAACCTCCGTATGGGGAAGTATATCATAATGATATCAAATATCGTAGCTTCGATTATCTTTTTCTTTTTGTATCTTTCCATGAAAAATATTCTTGTGCTGATTGTAGTAATATTGTTATTATTGGTAGCCGTTATTATTTTTTTATACTTTTCAAAAGTCGAGAAAAAATTCACAAAACCTGATGCAGAAAATAATTAAAATTAATTCGAGTTAGAACAAGGGGATAAATGTACACTGATTTTATTGTACCAAAGTTAAGAGATGATATTGATATTGAATTCTTTTATGAAAATAATGAAGAAATTGCTTTATTGATTGATAGAAAAGGTTACACTCCTCAACCTCTGGCAATCCAATCATCCTTTCTGAAAGTGTTAGCATTGATTGATGGCAATCACACTTTCAATGAATTGCTAAAAAGCATTAAAGCCCATTTGAAAATAGATATTGACCCAAATTTATTTAATGAAATTTTAAAAGAACTTAATGACAGGTGTCTGCTAAATAGCCCGAATTTTTATTTCAACAAATATCAACAGGATTATTATTTATCCTTACCCTTTAGACCCCCCGCTTGTGTGGGACTTTCTTACTCTTGCGAAGTTGAGCAACTTGAATTTGAATTAGAAAAAATTTTAAAGACTGTTAATAGCAAAGAAATTGAGTCAGGAGCTAAATTCATAATTACACCACATATAGACTTCACAATCGGAAAAATTTCACATGAAACTTATGCGGCGGCTTATCATTCAATTAAAAATTCCGATGCGGATATTTTTGTAATTTTTGGCACTTCGCATTATGGCAGTTCTGATTTGTTCATGTTGTCGGAAAAGGATTTTCAAACTCCATTAGGAATTGCAAAAACCGACAAAGCTATTATGGAATATATGAAAGAAAACCTCAGTGATAAGTTTACAATTGACGAGTTTGCTCACAGGAATGAACATTCTATTGAACTGCAAGTTGTTATGCTGCAATATATGTTTAAGGACAGGGATTTCACGATTTTACCAATTTTAACAGGTTCATTACATAATTACCTACAAAAGAAATTTCAGCCGAAAAAAGATAATGATTTCTTTGACTTTCTTTTCGGCTTAAATCATGCTATCGTCAAACAAAACAAGAAACCTTTGTATATTGCAAGTGCTGATATGGCTCATATCGGAAGAAAGTTTCAGGACAACTTCGATGCCGAACCCATACTTGAACAACTTAAAAATGAAGATGAGATTTTGATTAATCATTTATTGATAGGTGATTCGGAATCCTTTTTTAAAACTATAGCAGATGATAACGATAAAAGGCGAATTTGCGGATTAGCTCCTATTTATTCTCTTCTTGAATCACAAAAAATTATAAATGGTTCAGAAAACTTTAATGGTAAATTATTAAAATACAACCAATGGAATGAACTCGAAACCCGCTCTGCCGTATCTTTTGCAAGTATTGCTTATTATTAGAATTTTAGGAATAATTACTTATAAAACTTATTGCCTTTTATTAAAGAATAAAGAAACTGGTCAACAGAGAGTAAGTCCTTCTTCATTGAATTTAGTATTTGACTTTCATCATTAAAACCATCTTCCGTCTTTGACATATTGGTATTTATTTGATGCTCGAGCATTACGTTAAGATTATGCTGGATATTTCCATGTTTATTTACATAAAACATGGTTTCTCCTCTTCTGCCAATAACAAAGCGGTTGTCGTAGTTTTGCATTAAACTCTTTCCTGTACCTGTGTATTCGGTTTTAATATTAAGTATATCAAATATAGTTGCAGGAACATCTGCTTGAGATGCTATAATATCTGACTCTGCAGGTTGAATAATTCCTGGTGCATAGATAACCAAAGGTATATGAAATTTTTCCTGAATAGTTTTACCAACATATCTGCAGACGTGGTCTGCCGTGAAGATGAATATGGTGTTTTTGAACCATGGTTTCTTTTTTGCTTCCTTAAAGAATTGACTGAAAGCCCAGTCTGAGTATAGGAGAGTGTTTAAGTAGCCGTTTAAATCATTACGTTTATGTGGAAATTTTTCAAATTTTTTTGAAGGCAGTACATATTCTTCATGGGTTGTTCCTGTGAAAAGATATGCAAAGAATGGCTTATTTTGTTCGCTTATTTTATTTTCAAGATACATTAGTGCTTCATAATCCCAACCAAAGTGTGGAGTTTCATCAGTTTCGTAAATATTCGCTTTTGGAAAATCCTGTTGTGCATAATATTCCTTAAAGCCAAGACCTTTTGCAATGGCATCAACTCTGTAGGAGCCGCTACTCGATGTTTGTGCAAAAATTGTTCTATAGTTCATAGCATCAAATATTTTCCCAATCCTGAATATATTGTAAAGTTCAAGACCGGTACCTAAATAAGGAATACCTAAGGGCTGAAAAATTCCGAGTAAAGTTGATGTTATTCCGTAAATACTTCTGTCACCATTTGCATAAGCATTTGTAAACTTCAATCCATTTTGAGCGATTGTATCGAAATTTGGAGTAACAGCATAGCCCTTATTTGAGTAACAGTCAATATATTGTGGTGTCCAGCTTTCCAAAAGAAAAACGACAATATTAAACTTCCTTTTATTTCCTGAATTAATTGAGAATTTTTCAAATTTCCTCATTAATGGATACTTTTTATCTGAAACAATGTCATTGGAATCAACAATGAGCTTTAATGCATGGGAATAAGAATCATTTTTGGAATAGAAATTATGTTTGATTTTCCCCGCACTTCTGCTTACATGATAAACACTGAAAACACCATTTAATGTCAGGTTGCCATATTCGCTTGAACCCTGCCCAAATGCATTAATTAAATTAATCGGCTTGTCACCAAAAGAACCTCTTATGCCGATAATAATAAGCAATACGATTGCGATTTGAATTAAAATCTCTTTGACAAATCCGGTTTTTTGTTCATCATAATTTCTGTTTATTTTTCTTAGTAGATTTCTGATATAAAAAGTAAATATCAAAATGAAGAAAATAAGAACGTACCAATATTGATTAATCGCAAATGACCAGATAAAATCCGTATCATCGAGAGCAAGCAGTAAGTCATCACCTAAATGTCTGTCCACGACATCAAAGTAAAATACATCGCCAACCAAAATTAATAGCATGGCTATAAAAATCATAGTTACAATAATTGCCCATACCTTTAGCCAGATTTTACTTTTTATGGGAAGATTTATTAGAAACAAGGGGAGTCCCGTAAATGTAAGAATTATTGACAAATCAAACCTTATGCCGTCAATAAATGCAATTAGAACTTGCGAAAGTGATAAATCCGAGAAGTAATCGGTTTGAGAAATATATAGCACAATCCTCAATAGTGTGAAACATGCCATAAAAAGTATTAATTGACTCAAAGCAAATTTATTTCTAAATTCCAATTGTAACCTCATTTAAGAAAAATAAAATGCAAAAATAGTAAGAAAACCTGAGATAGGAAATTGTAAAATAATTAATTGAACTCTCAATTATTTAATTTGAGAAATATAATGATTTAATAAATTAAAATTTTAAAAATGTAACCCTATGCTATAGACTACTGAAATCTTCTCAGTTGTTTTTAAATCTCCAAGGAACTTATAGGTTAGCATAGTACCTTCAATTCCTAAAGACATGCTGATAATATTTTCAGGATTGTAAGCGATTCCAAAAGTTGCTTTTCCGACAGGTCCGAATTGTGAATAAGCACCTGTGAACTCTGTATATGGATTTAAAGTACCGTAGAACTCATCTCCGGTCCAACGATAGCACGCACCAATCCAAGAGAGATTTGGTTCATGATTGTATTGATAACTTTCACCTATCTTATTAAATGAATACATTTGAAGAGATTCTTTTCCAGCAACAATTCCTGCACTATGTGTTTGGTTAAATTTATATTTAATTCCAATACCCATATTATTCATAATCGAAAAAGGTTCGGGCTGTATTGTTCTACTTGGCAAGAAAGCCAAACCAGTCATACCCCTTACTTCAATCTCAAGATTCATAATATTAAATTCAGGAAGGGAGAAAGATGCGATATTATCATTTTTATATAACATTGAATAATCGTTATTATGTTGAGTAAAATTAACTCCGGGAGTCAATGAAAAAGAATTCTCAGCAGAACTAAATACTCTACTGCATTCTTGCATAGGTGCTATAGTTTGTTCTTCATTCTTAATCATATTTGAATTCGATGATGATATGTTCTTGGCTTCAGAAGACCTGACAAAAGGAATTACAGAAGCAGAAATTTCAGATAGCTCATGATGATTTGTTACAGATGTAGAACTGTTATTATTTTGTAGGCCTGTATTATCTGAAGAGTTAATTCCCAAAAACACAAAAGCAGTTACTAAAGCCCCTACGGCTGCAGATAGTACGGGTGTAGTATAGTATCTGAACTTAGAAATTAAGCCAATTTTGGCAGCTGCTGCTGAAGGCATTGGCGGCTTGAATCCTGCCGAGACAAACAGACTATTTGTCAAACTCGCCGGTGGCGTCAAAACTACCTTATCAGCGCTAAAACCTTTGTAAATTGAAACGGCTTGTTGAAACTCAAACTGTAATTCAGAGTCTTTTGCCATAGCTCCGAACAAAACATTTTGTTCAACTCCGCTTGTATCCCCGTCCATGAACCGATAAATTAGGTCGGTATATGAACTTTCGTTGTAAGCATTCATTTTTTTCTGCAGCTAAATATTATACAAAAACAATTATAATTTAACATCAGTTTTCTCAAAATAAGGAGCAAGCACTTGCCTGATTGTCTGCTTGCCTCTAGTTACCCTGTTTCTGACAGTAGAAATGGGTAAGTTTAAAAATTCAGACATATCCTGATAGGTCATGTCATAGTAAACCTGTAATATAACAGATTCGCGCTGTTCTTCCGGTAAAATGTCCAATGCTGAAATTATTATTTTAGAAACTTCGGACATTTCGAGCCGGTTATCTTCAATTCCAAAATCAAAATCATCCAATGAAAAAATCTTGGTTTTTCTTTGTCTGTTAAGGTTCAAACAAAGGTTTCTTGCAATTCTCAGCAAAAACGCCTGTACATTTGTCATTTCGCGTTCCTGCTCTGTAGTCTTCAAAAAACTTAAAAAAGTTTCCTGAAAGATGTCTTCAGCCAGGTCTTCGCTACCAAGTATCCTTCGACAATAAGCATATATACCACGAGAATATCTCGTATATAATTCAGCAAAAGCTTCCTCCTTCTGCCTGGCATTCCCGGTTTTGACCAGCAGATAAAGTTGCTTGTCATTGTATTTTGACAAATCCTTCTTCATTGAACCTTATCTTTCACAAAAAACAAAAAACTTTTTTGTTCTTTGTACCTTTTCATACTATATATTATAACATTTAGCATCATTTTGTTTCAGTTATTATAATTTTTTCTTAAAATAACAAAATTTTCACAAATCTAATGCCAAAATATTTGTTTTTTTATAATTTAACGAAATGAATATTAAAAACATATTTTTCATTAAATTTGTAATTCTTTAATATTGTAAATTGTGTAAATAAATGTAATATAAATGGTGTTTTTATGATTAAAAATAAATTGGTAATTATCTTATTATTCTTTCTTTTAGTACAAAGTACATCTTTTGCTAACAAAACTCCTTATAAATCATTTACTAAGGAGCAACTATACGAATTAGTTCCAACAACAACCAGGTTCATTGAGAATTTAAGATATAAGTGGCAATTATCAATCGACGGCACAAATTGGGAAAAAATTTCATTACCATTTTATATACCAAAAAATTCTGAAATCCAACTAAAAAGGAACATCAGGATAGACAAGTCCATTTTATACGCAAGTGTCTGGCATTTATATTTCTTAGGAATTGATGACGAGGTAGAGATATACTTAAATTCTCAGTTTGTCGGAAGGTTTTTTGGAAGTATGACGCCATTCATAGTTAAAATCCCTCCAAAGTTGATGATAAGCGAGTCAAATACTATTTTATTGAAAATTTTACCTTCACGTTCATCATCACGACAAATAAAAGAGCAAAATCTTTACACAAAAAAAGTGAATACAGGAAGCTTAAGGGAAATCCTACTAATCGGGACACCTCATATCTGGATAAGCGACCTAAAATATAAAATGAAATTCAACTCGGATTATAGCAAAGCATTTGTGAATGCAACTGTTAAGGTGTCTTCAGGTTATATTGACCAAATGTTTGGTAAACTGCAAAAAGATACCTTATCAGCCGTAAAGATTGACTTTGGACTTGAAGCCATGATATTGGATAAAGTGTCCGGTGAAATCATTGGGAGAAGTCCAATATCGTCTTTCGAAATACAGAGTGAAAGAACGAACAGAGAAGAAATATCTCTTGCAGTTGAAAAGCCCGAATTATGGACCGTAACAAATCCAAAATTATATCAATTGTCGGTTAGAGTTACGAAAGGTGGTGTTACGATTGATGAATTTAGAACTGATTTGGGTTTTCGGGAAGTTACGACGGGCTCTTACTTGGGCAAACCTGTGTTGGCTTTAAACGGTGCTTTATTTGATTTCAAAGGTGTGGACTATATTGAGGATTATTATCACACAGGACAAAGTTTGTCAATGTCGCGAATGGAAAGAGATATTCGGAATATTAAGACACTAGGTGCAAATGTCATTAGAATAAAATACAACCCACCAAATCCATATTTTATTAAACTTTGCAATAAGTACGGATTATTTGTTATGGTAGAATTGCCGATTTATGATGTACCGAATTCTATCTTCGGTTCTGATGAAATAAAAGTCAGAATGAAAAATATTTCTGAAAAAATGATAAATACATACAGCAATGACCCTTCGATATTTGCTTGGGGTATGTATGAAGGTGTATTTGAAAATAATCCTCATTTAAAGGATTTTGAAAAATATGTTGTCCCATTATTTAGAAAATACTCTGATTTACCTTTATATAAAACAGTACTGAGTAATTCAGACAGTATAAATACCGAAAATTTTGATTTTATTTTGGTTAGGCAAATTGGGTCAAAGAATAATTTCGATAAAATCAAACATGAGTTATCTCTAATTAAACAAAATCTAACCGGAAAACCTGTTATTTTTAATTATGGTATGATGATTCAACCGGACAACCATAATGGTTATTCAGACCCTCTGTCAACCGAATCACAGGCAAATTACATTTTTAATCTGTTTTATTTAACAAAGTCTCTGAAATTGGCAGGTTCTCTTGTTTGGTCATATAATGATTATCTGTTAAATAATCCGACAATGATATTGAACAATGATAATAAATTAACCAGTACTTCAGGATTGCTTGACAGGTACAGACAGCAAAGATTGTCCTTTTCAACTTTGCAAACTTTATTCAACAACGAAAAAGACCCATTATTTTATGCCGGAAGTTATTCTGAAGAATCTCCAATATCATTTATTGTTTATGGGATTATTATAATTTTGATTTTTCTTTTGTTGGTTAATAGATTCAAAAGATTCAGAGAGTATCTCTTCCGTTCCTTTTTCAGACCATATAACTTTTATGCAGATATCCGTGACCAACGGATAATTTCGACAATCCAAACATACGTACTTGGGTTATTGATATCGTTTTCCTTCGGGTTATTTATTTCATCCATACTTTATTATTACAAAACCACAGAAAGTGTTCAATTTATTTTAATGTTCGTTTTCCCAAGCACAGGATTACAGGAATTTGTTTACAGTTTAATATGGATGCCACAATATTTTATCCTATTCATAGCAATCATTTTCTTTACATGGATTTTTATGGTATCTTCACTAATAAGATTGTCTTCGGTCTTTATTAAGGCAAAAATTTATTTTAATGATTCATATACTATTGCCATATGGTCGTCTGCTCCTATAATTTTGTTAATGCTCTATGGAATAATATTGAACAGAATTTTACTGGTGTATCCGGGATTGATATGGCTGATAATTCCTTCATCAATTGCGATATTTATCTGGGTGATGCTAAGAATATTCAGAGCAATAGCTGTGGTTTTTGATGTGAAAGCAGTTAAATCATATTTAATCGGAATTTTAGTTTTAATTATTTTTATAGTAATGATTACCTCAATCTATGAATACAGACTAGGTGCATTGTCTTATTTTCAATATTTATTCGATGTGTTAATATAAAATTAAGGTAAAAAAAATGGGAACAATTTATAGAACAAATTTTCAGGATTTAAAATTATTCAGAAGCGGAAAAGTTAGAGATGTATATGAGTTTGAGGATTCATTGCTTATTGTGGCAAGCGATAGGATTTCAGCATTTGACGTTATAATGAATGAACCGATACCTGGTAAAGGTGAGATGTTGTCAAAAATATCGATGTTTTGGTTCTCAAAAACAAAATCTATCATTCCGAATCATTTTATAAGCAATGATGTAGATGAATATCCTGAAGTATGTAAGAAATATTCTGAGCAATTACGAGGCAGGTCAATGCTCGTTAAGAAATGCAAAACACTTGCAATCGAATGTATTGTTCGCGGTTATATAACCGGTTCCGGATGGAAGGAATACTTAAAGAAGGGCACTGTAACAGGTATCCCTTTGCCATCAGGTTTATTAGAGTTCCAGCAGCTTCCTGAGCCAATTTTTACTCCCTCAACAAAAGCCGAAGAAGGTCATGACGAAAATATTTCTTTCGATAAAGCGACGGAGATTGTTGGTAAAGATATTGCCGAAAAGGTCAGAGATTTTTCAATTGCATTGTATAAATTTGGTGCAAATTATTTAGAGCAAAATAATTTGATACTTGCAGACACAAAATTTGAATTCGGTTTGGATGAGAAAGGAAATCTTATTTTAATTGACGAAGCCCTAACCCCGGATTCATCACGTTTTTGGCAAAAGGATGTTTATCAACCGGGAAAACCTCCGGTACAATTCGATAAACAAATATTGAGAAATTATCTGCTTTCACTCGATTGGAATCAAAAGCCTCCGGCTCCAAAATTACCAGAGGAGATATTAAACCGAACAGCTGAAAAGTACAAAGAAGCACTGAATATGATTGTACATGACTGATAATCAAAGCATTTCATTTAGATTTTAGAAAACCAAATGTTGAATTTTGTAAAAAAACTGGGAGAACTACCCAATAAGAATTTCAAGAGGAACATAATTGATTTTGTTGACTACAAAACAATCATTCCGGTCTTAATGCTTATTGTTATTGGCTTTCTATCTATTTACAGCACGTCTTCAGAAACAGGATTGGAGGTTTATTTCTTTAAACAACTTATTTTCGGGGCAATAGGTTTAGGTGTCATAGTGTTCATTTTAATTGTACCTGATAGTTGGATTAAATATAATGGAATATTTATTTACTTATTCGGCATTGGCTTTCTCATTGCTGTTTTAATATTTGGCAAAACTATTTCCGGAACAAAAGGATGGTTCCAAATCAGCGGCTTCAGTTTTCAGCCATCGGAATTTGCTAAATTAGCAGTTCTTTTATTGGTATCGAGATTTTTGTCGCAAAAAGGTATTGATATTAAAAATCTTCGCGATTTGCTGTCAGTATTAGGATTGTTTTCACTTCCTGTTGGATTGATTGTATTGCAACCTGACATCGGTTCTGCATCAGTTCTAATAGTATTAATGCTCGGAATATTGTTTTGGACCGGCTTCGATTTGTTGATATTATACTTTATTGCCTTTATCCCGTTTGTGATTATATTGTCACTTATCGGTTTGGAATATTTTATTGGCGCTTTGATTTTTTTCGCAATTTCCTCAATTTTCTTCAAAAAGAAATTAATCAAAACACTTTTATTAATAACATTGATATTTGTCTGTGGCTATTTTTCGCAAAATATTATTCATACATTACCACAAAATACTCAAGACAGAATTGATATATACCTACATCCTGAGAAAGACCCCTTGAACAAGGGTTATAACGTTCTGCAATCCATAATGGCAGTTGGTAGCGGCGGTTTTTCAGGCAAGGGTTATATGCAGGGTTCTCAGACGCAATTGAGATATATCCCAGAGCAAAGAACTGATTTTATCTTTTGCGTTCCTACCGAGGAGTTCGGATTTATGGGAGGAGTAATAGTGATTGTCTTGTATGTAATGCTCTTTATCAGAATCCTGTCTATTGCAAGCGAAAGTAATGATAGATTTTTTAGTATTTTATCTTTCGGGATAGGTTCTATGTTCTTATATCATGTTACCGTTAATATAGGAATGGTGATAGGTATTATGCCTGTTATGGGTATTACATTACCGCTTATGAGCTACGGCGGGACGGCTTTAATTGTCAACATGGCAATGGTTGGTCTTTTACTAAAAGCTTATATTATTCAAAAGAAGAAAGGGTAGCTACATGAATATTATCTTTTCAATGGGTGATTGTAATGGTATCGGGCTGGAAGTTTTAGTTAAGGCGATTATTGAATATGATAAATTGATTGAAAGCAAAAAGCAAAAAGCAAATGGGAGAAAGTTAAATGAAGAAAACAATACCTTTTCAATTGCAGGAAATACAAAGACCATAGAAGATTATATCTCTCATTTTAAATTTCCTGCTCAGGTTAAGAATAATTCTCTTGTTATAGAAAGCAGAATTTGCCCGATTGTCAAATGTGGGAAGTACTCAAAAGTATCATTTGGGGAAGAATCGAAATCGGCTGGGGAATTAGCTACTAAGTCAATTGAAAAAGCACTATCATTGACTTTGAACGGACAATTCGACGCAATGGTTACAATGCCTGTCTCTAAATCAGTGCTTTACAAAGCCGGTTGGAAATACCCCGGACATACGGAAATGCTTGCTGAAGGATGTGGTGTTATAAACCCACTTATGATTCTGTGCAAAGATAAACTGAGAGTTGGTTTAGCTACAATACATATTCCTGTTAAGGATGTTTCAAGGTCATTAACCAAATCAGGTATAATCGAAACCGGACAAAGATTCAATGATTCATTAAAGACAGATTTCGGAATTAAGCAACCTAAAATAGCTGTTTTGGGTTTGAACCCTCATGCCGGTGAAAATGGCGATATCGGTAAAGAGGAAATCACAAAGATTATTCCTGCAATAAACGAATTGAATAAAAAAGGAATAAATGCCTTTGGACCATTTCCTGCAGACGGTTTTTTTGCTTATGGAGAATATAAAGTTTTCGACGGTATCCTTGCTATGTACCATGACCAGGGACTTATACCATTAAAATTATTGACAAAAGGTTCGGGAATTAACTTTACGGCAGGTTTGCCAATAGTAAGAACTTCGCCTGACCATGGGACAGGTTTTAATATAGCAGGAAATGGGATTGCTGATTTTAGAAGTACTTTAAATGCTATAAGATTAGCTATAAGAATAGTTAAAAATAGGATTTAATGCGATAAATTATTTTACTTTAAAATAAATAATTTTTTAAAATTATTATTTATTCCTGAATCGGAACGAATGAAATACATACCTGATGCAAATTTTGAAATGTCAATCGTTTCGGAATATGTACCCTCTTGATATTGTCTGTCAATGATTGTCTCCAGCTTAATTCCGAGATTGTTGTATAGGGATAATTTAATGTTTTCAGGTCTGTTCAATGTGAAACTAACCAAAACTTTATCTGATGAAGGGTTGGGATAGATAGAAAAAATAATATTTGTTGCTAGATCTTCCACATCAGTTGTGAAAACTGTGCCACCCTCGCGGAAAACAGCAATCCTTGTTTCACCTAACCAATCCAAATAACAGCTGAGCCATTTATGACCGAGACTGTCAATTGCGATAGCATATACGACATCTGAAGGCATTGGCGAATTCGTTCTGTTGTAAGTGGTAAAAGTCTTGCCGTCAAACTTTATTAAACCTGAGTCACTGCCAATCCAAATATTGTTTTCCTTATCTGCCGTGATGCAATAAATGTAATCGGTAGGAATTTCCGACCTTTCCTTGTCCCACAGCCGGTATGTTTCACCATCATATTTAGCCAGCCCCTGATTTGGTGTGAACCAAATATTGCCAAGATAATCTTTCGTTATGTACCTAACATTATACCAAAAAGTTGTTAAAGGAGGTGTATATGAGTTATGGTTAATAAAACTCCAATTTTCATTATTAAAAGTAAATAAACCACCATCAAAAGAACCTGCCCATAACTGATTCTTATTGTCTACAGACATTGTAAAAATCCCAGCAGAAATATCAATCTCGCTGAATTTTTTAAAATTTAATTCCTTCCCATCATAATGATAAATACCATAATAATTAGAAGCCCAAAAGCCGCCAATTGAATCAAGACATAAAGCTTCTATTGAATTATCTTTAATGATGCTGTTTGTCGAATTCCATGTTATCCATTCCTTCCCATCGAACTTGCCAATTCCCCAGCCGGTAGCACACCAAAGATTATTGTCCCTGTCGAAAAAGACCTGATAAACATCATTACTTGGTATTCCGGAATTTTGAGTGAAGTAAGCTTCCCATTTGTCCCATTTATAAACTATAACTCCGTTATTGTAATTTCCAAAGTAAATATTATTATTTTGGTCAACTGCAATTGACTGTAAATATTTCAACAAGTCGAAATTACTGGGGGTTCCCGGGACATGCCATTCGTTGTTTGAAGCATAAGAAAAATTTACCATAAATTGAAAAAGTATGATAAATGATATCATTGTTTTTTTAAACATTTTTTACCTCAATCATTTTTGTTGTGTTTACGAATACTAAAATAAATAAATAAATAAATAAATAAAAATTTTTTTATTTATTTATTTTTCGTAACTTTATTCTATTTATTTTTTTCTAAAACAAAAAGGTGTGTTATGAAATATTTATATGGCTTTTCATTACGAATTTTATTATTAACTTTTTTTCTGTTATCAATTTCAACAATTCTGTATCCACAATCCCAGCACGTAAACAATGGAAGTTTTGAAAGTTCAATTATTCCGTCCGGTCAGTATCAATTGGATTCATGTTTAGGTTACTGTGATAGCTTGAAATGGCCTCCATCTCCGAATAATTGCGAAGGTTGGTATTTAAATATAATAGGAAAAAAATATCTATCATTCTATTTCCATACATTATCACCAACCAACATTGTCAGACCTCCAGATTTTGGTACTAATGTTGTAAACCAATGGCCATTCGATAGCATCCATGCCATGATTATGTTATTAACACACAGAAAAAATAAAGATAACCGATATATTGATTCAAGCGAATTAAAAAGATATAGAAAGTCTATTGTTCAGTCAAAATTAAATTCCCCACTTCTTAAGGATTCATTGTATTTAGTATCTTACAGAATTAGTCATTCTTCAAGTTTTCAGCACAGTATAAAAAAAATGGGTGCATATTTTACAAAAAATGAATTCCTTGTTGATAATATGAATACTTTTTATGTAAAAGATGAAAACGATCCTCATTATATTATTGAAAATGACCAATCAGGTGATACATTGAGCGGTCTACCTAAATATCAATTACATAAGGATGGAACATATAATAATTCACTGGGTCATCATTGGATGTTAGTTCGTGACAACATTATACCAATGGATAGTTTAAATTATATAACTATTGGCAATTTTCAAAAATTCCTGACTTGGGATGATATTTATCCAACGGATACCGTGCCTTTGAATGAATTAAATTATGATTTAAGTTTCGATTATTTTATCGATAGCGTTAATGTAATCGGACCGATCGACCAAGGTGAAAATTGTAATTGTTCAAAAACACATTTTCATATCTCTTTAGTTCCCGGTTCATCTGAACATCAAATTGATACAACGAAATGTTGCTTTACTTTTAAATTAGAATCTATGGGTTACAGTTGCCGATTATTTAAAATCGGATATTATGCAGGTGACTATGACTCAAACAATGTACATTATATAACACCTCAATTTCCTTTGTTTTCAGGTGATACTTTAGTAACAAATAGTTTATGTATTGAAAAAAGTGTACTCGGTGCTAATTCTGAAATTACTTTTCAAATGATAGGAAAAAATGGACAAAATCAGGACAGTATTTTATGTGAAATAAAAAAAGATGCTTATTGTAATTGTGGGTGCGACCAGATAAATCAGTTTAAGGACCAAAGATTTGAAATAACACTCGAAAAAATTACACCATTATCAAACTGCGACAGTTGTTGTTGCTGGGATATTTATGTTAAAAATAATTCATATTGTCATTTTACTATTGATAAATTTTATTTCAGTCATACATATTTTTCCGACCATGGATACCAAGTACCAATTTGTTATGGTAATAGTGATTTATGGACTCCGCATCCAGACACAGTTTTTACATATTATTTTGAAAATAATTATAAAACTCCATTTTTACCTTTTTCAAAAAATAAAATTGGTTCAGTATGTGTCGCACCTAATGATAGCTTGGATTACAGTTGGTATAATATGGGATTAGAAACTAGTGGGTCGGTTATTTGCAATAGAGCTTGGCCAGGTTTACTAAAATGTGATTACAATCCAGTAAATTGTTGTGATAGCATTAAGGCAAGTTTAGAAAAAGTTACATGGGATTTCGGGTCTGATACTTTACTTGGCAAAATAATGAGTAAGAATTGTTGTTTCAACATCAAAGTTTCTCAATTTCCTACTCCTAATTGTCCGATTTATGGTGTTTACATTAAAGATTTAAATTCACAGGATACTGTTTATTATGAAAAAACAAACATACAAAATAAACCTCTTGATTTCAATGGTGATGATGGTGTGATTGTAGATGTGATTTGTGATTTTCCTGATGCTTTACCACTTGGTAACTATGTTAAACACATTGATGTATTAGTATCATTTTTAGACATTATGGGAAATGTTACATGTTCCGATACACTAAGAGATTCTTGTGTTTATTTAGCTCCACTTCCACCAGGACCTCAATTCCCTCCTGTAAAATACCCTGAGTTTGAAGGTGAAATATATATAGCTCCTAACCCTGTAAATGATTTTTCAGATATATATTTCAAAACTGAAAATCCAAAACAAGTTAATATTTATTTAACAAATTCATTAGGAGTCAATATTGAAATAGTATATTCTGGCTTAGCAACAAAGGGAATAAATAAATTCAAATTCAATAATGATAATTTACCTGTTGGTTGTTATTATATTGTTGTTGAAACTGATAGGGGTTTATTAGCAAAACCGTTGGTTATTATTAAATAAATTTCTAAAATAATCAAATGGAAAAATCAGTACATGAAGTAAAAATTGATATAGAATATTTAGGTGATTTGCACTGCAAAGCAGTTCACGGACCTTCGGGCAACGAAATATTGACAGATGCTCCTGTGGACAATCAGGGTAAAGGCGAATATTTTTCACCTACAGATTTGGCAGTAACAGCCATCGGTGTCTGCATTCCAACTATCATGGGTATCAAAGCCAATCAAAATAATATTGAAATTGTCGGATTGAAAGTTTCGGTTACAAAGGAAATGATGAACGAACCATACCGCAGAATTAAAAAACTGACTTTAAATTTCGTATTTCCAAAAAGACTTAACGACAAGGATTTTCAAATAATGAAAAATGTCATAAAAACCTGCCCGGTTACACGAAGTCTTCATCCTGATATTGAAATAATTGCTAACTACAAATTTGCCGATGAACTTTAAATGTTGAAAAAAATAAATATACCTTTGCACTTGCAAATTGTCATAGCTTTGATTCTCGGAGCAATATTCGGTTCTATTTTCAGCGTTGATGAATTCAAATTGAAGATTACATACCAAAATGGAAAAATTAGCCAGACAGAAATCATTAATAATTTTTCTGTAGTAGCTTTTTCATATTTTAAGGATGGTCAGGAACAAGACAGTTCATTAATTAAATTTGGAAAATATGACCAGATAAGAATTATAAAAGCATTTTCAAAATTGACTGCTACAGAGAAAAATTCATTAAAATTGAACATCAGGTATTCAAATTATAAAAAAGTCTATGTAACCAAAACATATGAAAACATAGAAGAAATAGCTAAAATTGGCACAGTAGCAACTTTTATCAAACCTGTAGGCACTCTTTTCATCAAGTTGTTGAGTTTTTTAGCTATTCCTCTTGTTATTGCTTCTTTGATTATTGGTGCCGCGAGTTTGGAAGACATTAAAAAATTAGGGAGAATAGGAATAAAGACTTTCACCTTCTATATAATAACAACTGTTATTGCTATAACAATGGGGCTTAGTATTGCAAATTTGATTGAACCCGGAAAACAGTTAGATGATTCTACAAAAGACAGATTAATCGGGACTTTTCAATCCGATAGCGAAACATTGATTATGAAAAATATAGACGTTGATATCGTTGATTTTTTCCTCGACATCGTACCGACAAACCCGATCAATGCAATGGCAAATGGGAATATGCTCCAAATAGTTTTCTTTGCTGTAATATTTGGTGTAACACTAACTTTTATTAATAGAGACAAATCCAAACCGGTTGTTGATTTATTCGATGGCATAAGTCAGGCAATGATTAAGATGGTTGATTTCATCATGATTTTAGCACCTTTTGGTGTTTTTGCCCTAATCAGCTCAACCATTGCAGATTTTGGATTTGGTATTATCTCAACATTATTTTGGTATATGTTCTCTGTTTTGATTGGTTTGTTCTTACATACAACAATTGTTTATTCAATAATAGTCAAAGTCTTTGGAAAGATGAACCCGCTATTCTTTTTCAAAGGAATACGCAATGTTCAAGCAATTGGTTTTTCAACGAGTTCCAGTGCTGCAACATTGCCTGTAAATATAAAAAGTTGTGAAAATAATCTTGGAGTACCCAAACAGATTTCAGGATTTGTTCTACCGCTCGGTGCAACGATAAACATGGACGGGACAGCATTGTACCAGGGTGTTGCAGCAGTTTTCATAGCTCAGGTTTACGGATTTGATTTAACTCTCGTTCAGCAACTTACGATTGTGATAACTGCCGTTTTAGCTTCCATCGGTACTGCACCTGTTCCTGGTGTTGGCATAATTATGCTTGTTATGATATTAAATGCAGTGCATATTCCACCGGAAGGTATAGCTCTGATTATAGGAGTTGACAGAATTCTGGATATGTGCAGAACAATAACCAATGTTTCCGGTGATGCTGCAGTTGCAGTTGCAATTACCGGTCAGGAAGAACATAAAAATAAAAATCAAATAAGTTCTTACGAACAATAAAACCTCTTTACTATCAGTTAGATAAACTTATTGAAAAAATGTTTTTTAAAATGAATTACCTTTACTTGTGAGTCTTGTCCCGAACTTTGATTTCACCGTTATTAATTATTGTTCCATCATTAATAACATGATGTTTAACAGTCAAAACAGAATTAGGAGATATTTCCAAAGTAGCTCCATTATCCACAAGAAGGTTCAGACATTCTGCCTTACCTTTTACATTAACCTTCCCTGTAATGTTCACGTCTGAATCAATTGTCGGAACAACACCTTGTTGCCATGTAGCAACATCGCTCCAATCACCACCTTCAATTTTTGAAACAATTATTTGAGGTGTATTATCTTTAATCGGTCCTTCCGTTTTCTGAGTGCATTGGATTAAACCAACCATTAATATCAATAAAACAGAATAATAAACTATTTTAAGTTCAAATAATTTTTTTCTCATAACCTGACTCCCGATAGTTATTTTTTAAATAATTTTATAGAAACATTATCCTAAAATACAATATTTTTATTAAATTAAAAAAATTAAAATTGATTTACCATAGAAAAAAATGAATTTATGCAATTAAATGAAAAAAAAGTTTTGGTTGGTATGTCCGGCGGCGTTGACTCTTCTGTTGCTGCAGGATTGTTACTTGATAAAGGTTTTGATGTGATTGGGGTAACAATAGAACCATTTTATTTCTATGAATATTATAAACATCTTGACAAGCAAAATCCGAAAGGTAATATTGAAGATGCCAGAGATGTTTGCAATAAACTTGGAATCAAGCATATTGTCGTTGATTACTTGAATTACTTCAAAACGACAGTCGTTGAACACTTTATCGCAGAATATCTGAACGGCAGGACCCCAAATCCCTGTGCCAAGTGTAATCCTTTGATTAAATGGGGTAAACTTTTACAAACAGCCGATGAGTTGGGTGCAAAATATATCGCTACGGGACATTATGGTAATATCGAATTTGATAGTTCCCTGAAAAGGTATAAGTTAAAAAAAGGGAAAGATTCATTAAAAGACCAATCCTATTTTTTATGGGGACTTTCGCAGGAACAACTGTCGAGAACTCTTTTGCCATTGGGTGAAATCACGAAAGTAGAAACGAGAGAACTAGCAAAAGAGATGGGGTTCAGTTCACACGATAAAGCTGATTCTCAGGAAGTTTGCTTCATAGCCGACAACAATTACCATAGCTTTTTAAGACAAGCAATACCAGATATAGTTAAAAATATTGGTGAAGGTAACATTATGTTTAGAGGAAGAGTAATCGGGAAGCATAAAGGATATCCTTTCTATACGATTGGACAAAGAAAAGGGATTGGTATAACTTACAAGGATGCCTTGTATGTAAAGAAAATTGTACCGGAAACAAATACGATTGAAGTAGATGTTGAAGGTGGACTCTTGAGTAGAGAACTAACGGCAAATTCGGCAAATCTAATCAAATACACTGTGCTTAACGATGAAAAAATCTTCAAAGTTAAAATAAGATATAAGGATATGGGTTCTGATGCTAAATGTAAAATTTTGGATAAAGGAGATTTATTCATTGAATTTTTAGACGATAAAAGAGCAATCACACCAGGTCAATCAGTTGTTCTTTACGAGGATGACGACCTCGTTGCAGGCGGTGTAATTATTGGATAAGAATTAGTCATAAAGCTAAAACCACAAAATTAATAGAGCTTTTTTGTTCAATCCTCACAAAAATTAAAAACACATTTATTTTACAACAAATTTTATTTCATTCACAGTGTTAAAAAATAACTTGATAAAATTCCTTTTTTCAGTTATTTTTACTATCGAATAAAGAATATCGCTTTGAAATATGTAAGAAATATCTTTACTCGACGAAAGAATATTATAGTAGTATCTCGGATTTCAGCTTTCTCCTGACTTTCGTAAATATTAATAAGACGTGTTGATTTTTATTGATTATTTTTTGGCAAGAATACATTGACCAAACAATATTATCGAGCGTGTGTTTTTCTATGTTAATTTATTAGTAATTGGTTTATATATAATCAAGGACTAATTAATAAATCTGATTTTGTTAGAAACTAAAAAAAGAACTTATTAATAAATGATGAAAGGATATCGTCTATGGCAACAAGTTTTAAAGTCAATCAGTCAGAGCTTGAATTAATGAAGGGTGATTTAACTGCTCTCGATGTTGAAGCAATCGTATTTTACGCCAAAGAAGATTTGGTACTCGGTTCGGGATTTGGCAATGCAATCTCCACAAGAGGTGGTCCTGCTATCAAAGAAGAACTTGAAAGAATCGGAAATGTTCAGCCACATGATGCCGTAGTTTCGGCAGCGGGTAATTTATCTGCAAAATACATTGTTCATGCGGTTGGTCCGAAATTCCAGGAGGAAAACTTTACTGCAAAATTGAAAACAACAATGGAAAATACTTTAAAAAAAGCATCGGAAAAGGGAATCACAGAAATTGCCTTTCCTTTGATGGGTGCAGGTTTTTACGGTATTCCTTTCGACACATGCATACAAATAATGCTTGAGAACATCAACAGTCATCTATCAGGTGCGACAAACCTGAAGAAAGTTATTTTGTGTGCTAACGACAACAGGGAGTTCAGAATGTTCGAATCTAATTTAAATAAATATTTGGGGAGTAAACTATGAGTGACGCATTGCATTTTGCAGAACACAGACTGCAGGAAATATCGCTTATCATAATGGGTTTGGTTTATATTACTCGCTTAGTTTGGCTATTCCGCTTTAAAGCCGGAAAAGAAAGACAAATGGCTACTGGTTTACCCAACACAAACAAACGAAAAGGGATTTTGTATTCATGGGTAAATATAATGACACCATGGGCTATGGAAAGCACGAGAAAGCATTATATAATATATGCACAGTTTGTTATATTCCATCTTGCCGTAACATGTTCAATCTTACTATCGTTCTTTATTCCTTATGCACCGGGATTATTGGAAATTTCATTTATGGTTTTACTATTTCAGGTTATTATCGGAGTAGCATTTCTTATCGGTCTTTACAGAATGTACAGAAGATTGTCAAAACCAGTCATGAGAGCAATAAGCACACCTGATGATTTGTTCTCATTGACATTGATAACGATATGGATGGGTTTCGCTTTTTTCGCAGTACCAAATGACACAAGTAGCGGAGAAACAGTTATGCTTACATATTTCTGGCTAACGGCTTTCTTCCTTATATATGTACCATTCAGCAAGATATCTCATTATCTGTATTATCCTATAACAAGATATTATTTTGGTAAGACAATGGGGCACAGAGGGAGTTACCCATTGCGTGGAACAAGGGTATAATTAATTACGAATTACTAATTACGAATTACGATTTGATAAACGGAGAAAAAAATGAAACAAAGAAGTTATAAAGCTCAAAAACTTATAGATAACATGCAAAAAAAACTAAACCGACAGGTAGTCGGTTCTCTTGTTGCCTGTGTGCATTGCGGAATGTGTACTGACAGCTGTCACTATGTACTGACTAACCCTGATGACCCAACTTATGCACCCGCATACAAAGCCGATAGAATCAGAAAAATCTTCAAAAGACATTATGATTGGACCGGTAGAGTATTCCCCTGGTGGGTTGGTGCTAAAAGTGTATTCACTGACGAAGAGCTAGAGGAATTGAAAGATATAGCATTCGGAAAGTGTACAAACTGCCGACGCTGTTCGATAAATTGTCCGATGGGTGTTGATTTTGCGGTATTGAACAGAATAATGCGAGGATTGCTTGTTTCAGTAGGTGTTATGCCTGAAGGAGTTTCAGTTGTTAGCAAAGACCAATGGGAAATTGGAAATCAGATGGGCGTTCTTCCTGAAGATTACATTGAAACTTTGGAATGGATGTCTGAAGAAATGCAATCAGACCTTCACGACCCGACAGCAATTATTCCAATTGACAAAATGGATGCAAATGTTATTTATACAATCAATCCGCGAGAAGTTAAGTATGACCCCAGAACAATCTCAGATGCCGGAAAAATATTCCATCTGGCTGGAGAAAACTGGACTATGCCAAGCGAAGGTTGGGACATGACGAATTTCGGATTATTCTCCGGAGATGATGCTCTCGGAGGTGCAGTTGCTCTAAGGGTTTATGAAAAGATGAAGGAGTTAAGAGGCAAAAAACTGGTAATTTCAGAGTGTGGTCATGGATATCGTTCAACTAGGTGCGAAGGACCGAACTGGGCTGGTGTTAATCAGGACTTTGAGATGGAAAGTTCAGTTATTACCATGCTGAATTATATCAAAGAAGGCAGAATTAAAGTTGATAAAACAAAAAACAAAGGTTCTTATACTTTCCACGATTCATGCAACAATGCAAGAAGTTGCGGATTATTCGAAGAACCTAGGGAACTTTTGCAACTTGTAGTTGAAGATTTCAGAGAAATGTATCCTAACCGCACTGAAAACTATTGCTGTACCGGTGGTGGTGGAGCTATGTCAATGTCTGAATATACACCAAGGAGGTTAAAATCTGCTAAAATTAAAGCAGACCAGCTTAAAGCTACAGGTGCAACGGTAGTAGTAACTTCATGCCATAATTGCGTAGATGGTTTGACTGATTTAATTAAACATTATGAATTAGGAATGGATGTAACTCAGTTGGTAAATCTTGTGGCAAATGCTCTTGTAATTCCTGAGAAACCAGTCGTTGTCGAAGTTCCACCAGTTGAGAAAGTTGTTAAGTTGCCGTTAACCGGAAGAAAAATACTTGTCGTTGATGACGAACCGGATATTTTAACATACTTCAGCATGGTATTGGAAGACAATGGTGCAACTGTTCTTCAGGCAGCCGATGGTGAAACAGCCATCGAGCTTTGCATTAAGGAAAAGCCCGATTTAATGACACTGGATATAAATATGCCGGGTAAAGACGGTGGTTGGGTATTTGAAAATCTCAGAAAAAATCCCGATATTGCACAAACAAAAGTTTGCATTGTTACCGGGCGACCTGAATTAAGAAGATTGATATATGACCGACCCGTGCCAATGCCTGAAGGTTATCTGGATAAACCGGTTGATGAAGAAACATTGTTAATCAATGTAAGGAAAATAATCGAGGTTGGATAAAAAAGAGTTCTAAATGGAATTACCTTATCAGCAGTATTTTGATTCGATGCCCTGTTATCTTACGGTGCAAAGCCCTGAATTAAAAGTTATAGTTGCCAATCAAAAGTTTATAAATGAGTTTGGCGATTACACGGATAGGTATTGCTATCAGGTTTATAAGCATAGGGCTGACAAATGCGATTTCTGTTCAGTAGCGAAAACTTTTGAAGATGGAATACCCAGAACAAGCGAAGAGCAGGTAAAAAATCTGAAGGGTAAAAACATTTCTGTACTTATAAACACTACACCTATCAGAAATGAAAATGGTGATATTGTTGCAGTAATGGAAATGTCAACTGACGTAACTGATATAAAAGACCTTCAAAAGAAATGCAAGGAAAATGAAGAAAAATATAAAATGCTTTTTGAAGAAGGACCTTGCTTTATTTCCATTCAGGACAAAGATTTTAATATTATCAATGCTAATAAACTGCATAGGGAAACATTCGGCTCGTATCTCGGATGCAAGTGTTATAAAGTTTATAAGCATCGGAACGAAGAATGCTATCCATGTACTGTAAGAAGGACATTTGAAGATGGACAAATCCATGCTCATGAAGAATTTGTTACTACTCAGGACGGCAGAACAATAAATTGCATGGTTCATACCGCTCCCATACGTGATATACACGGAAATATAACTCAGGTTATTGAAATGAGTGTAGATATTACAGAACTTCGTGAATTACAGGACCAGTTGACCTCGATTGGTTTGTTGATTAGTTCAATCTCTCACGGTATTAAGGGGCTGTTGAACGGTTTGAACGGGGGTATTTATTTAGTTAACAAGGGAATCGAACTTGATAACAAGGAACGATTGTTAAAAGGTTGGCAGATGGTTCTCCGTAATGTTGACAGGATTAAAAGCATGGTTATGGATATTCTATATTATGCTAAAGACAGGGAACCATTCTGGGAGCAGATATCGGTAATTGAAATTGCCAATGAAGCTTATGAAGTAGTCAAAGAAAAAGCACTTGAATTAGGTTTTGAATTATCCTTAGATTTTGATGAAAAGGTAAATGACTTTGATTGTGACAGAAAAGCGATCAGGGCTTTGCTCGTAAACCTTCTGGAAAATTCGATTGATGCTTGCAGAGTTGACAAGAGCAAAGAAAATCACTTCGTAACATTCCATATTTTGGAAAATGGAAAAGATATTAATTTTATCATATCCGATAATGGTATCGGTATGGATAGGGAAACAAGGGAAAAAGCATTCAGCTTATTCTTCTCCTCAAAGGGTGGCGAAGGAACAGGACTTGGTTTGTTCATAGCAAATAAAATCATAACGGCTCACGGAGGTAAAATTGAAATTGAATCAGAACTGAAAGTCGGTTCAACTTTCAAGGTCAGCATCCCAAAGAGAAGTATTGCTTTATCATCAAGAGATTTCAAAATTTCGTAAGGTATTTTTATGATAAAAAAGAAAATCCTAATAATTGATGACGAGCCGGATACTCTAACTTATTTTTCTGCTATACTAGAAGATAATGGATTTCAAACAATTACGGCTGAAAGCGGTGATGAAGGTATAAAAATATTATCTAAAGACAAACCTGACCTTATCACTTTGGATATTACAATGCCGGAGATGTCTGGAGTCAAATACTATCGGGCTATTCACGAAAATGAAGAATGGAAAAATATACCAATAATAATTATAACAGGTATCTCAGATGATTTTCGCACTTTCATTTCAACAAGGAAAAAAGTCCCTCCTCCTGCAGGTTATTTATCAAAACCTGTTGAAGAACATGAATTGGTTGAGATGGTAAAAAATTTATTAAAATAAAAAACCAGCCGATGGTCATTCCCATTGGCTGATTTATAATGTATTTTAGACCTAACCTAACATAGCTTTTACTTTACTTAATAATTCATTGCCATCCACTGGCTTTTCGAAATAAGCATTTGGCGGAACTAAATTCTTTCGGTTGCTAATAAAGGTTTTGAAATTAGGGTCAACACCCGAAACAATGAAAATCGGGATATTTTTTGTTGTAACTCCTTCCCTTAAATCCTTATAGCATTTGACACCGGATTCTTCGGGCATGGTAATATCGAGCGTAATCAAATCAGGTTTCTCTGAATTTGCTTTTTGTACTGCTTCGACACCATTCTTTGCTTCGATAACATCGAAACCATTATCTTTGAAAAGAGCGTTGAAATAAATCAGCACATCATTTTCATCATCTACAATTAATATTTTCTTTGCCATTCTATTCTCCAATCATTTATTGGTTATTTTTCAATATATTCTATAAATTTTTTTGCATTTGGCTTATAGCTTTGAACTTTTTGCTTATCTCACATTTTATTATCAAAATCAATGAAGGGTCCCTTAATATCTACCATAGCATTGACAATCAATTCGACAAGACCATCGTAGTAAATTCCACTCTTTTGAGTTGCACCGTAAAATGCAAACAAATCCCTTATCTGTCCTTTGCAATTTGAGCATGGTGCACAAACATACTTGGGTACATCAGGTGAAGGGTCTTCGTTGGCGAAAGCATCGAGTATTTGTTTGAATTTTCTTCTTCCGCTAATCTGAATTCTCCAATCGGCAAAATTATATTGCTGCATGATAGCAAAACCACTTCCTCCACCGCAACAATAATTCCTGACGCCATGTGGTTCCATTTCCCGGAATTTCGGAGCTAAATATCTCAATATTTCCCTTTGCGGTTCTACTACCCCCATACTTCTTACCAGATTACACGGGTCGTGGAGCGTTACGGGAAAATTGTTTTTCATCGGGTCAAACTTAATCTTACCACCAAAAACTATATCCTTTAAGAACGTTACAGCAGGTACCCTTGGAATTGATGAATTTATTCGGTCACCAATTGCTGCCATTGCCTTGCTTTCGTGTCCGCATTCGCCCATTAAAATCCATTTGACTCCTAATTTTTTCGCAATTTCAATGTGCTTGGCATAAATTCTCGCGTATTGCACATCATCATAGAATAAGCCATAGTTCACACCATCGTATCCCGTAATTTCACTTGACATAGTCCATGATATTCCGGCGGCTTCAAGTATTACGGCAAATGCTCCCGGATTATCGGGCCACGCAATAATTTCACCTGCATTGTGAATAAGCAAAACATCTGCACCTGACTTGTCCCATGGAGTTTTAATGTTCAAGCCAGTACGTTCAGAAATATCTTCATCTATAAAATCAATGTTATCTTTTACTGCAAGGTCGTTCATACCCGTACTCGAACCAACCTGAAGATGTTGAACAGTTCCTTTCTCATGTAAAGAACGTGTGTAAAATCCTAATTCCTGACTGAATAATTTTCTTAGTTCTCTCGAAATCAATCCATTGTCAACGCTTATCGGACATGCCTGTGCACAGCGTCTGCAAAGAGTGCAACGATATGATAATTCGTATAATCTCGAAATCAAAGCCCAGTTGACTTCTATATCACCATGCTGAAATTTCCTTATCAAGCTATTACCCGGTTTGCCATACTTGAAGTACAATTTTCTTAATACTTCGGCTCTAAATGTTGGTCTGTAGATCTCCTGATACCCGCTTCCTTCATATACGGGGCATTCATCTGAACAACTTTGGCATTGAGCACAATGTTCCATTGATAAAACTAAAGGTTGAAGGAATGTCCAGTTGTCCTCTTTAGTAAATAATTTCTTAATACCTCTGATAAAAGCTTCAACATATTTCTCTTCTTCTTCCTTAGATTTCGGAACAGGTAATCCCCCAATCAAAACACCATCGAGGTTAACTACATTATCTTTCTTCTCGCTTTCCTTCAATTTTTTAAAACCGGGTTGTTCCTCCAACTTATCATAAGGATCAGGCAAGGGCATAAAATCCTGTGGGTCAAGTTCAACTAACGGCTCGACACCTTTACTCATATCTTTAACTTTTATATCTTTTCTAACTGTCATCTTACATCTTCTCCGGAATATTTGTAACTACTTCTCCCCAATTTTTCTTTCCGTCAGCACCAATATGTGCAGCTGACCAACTCACAGGATAAGCCAATTGCTTTCCGAGTTTTTCTGATAGTGTCGAACCCGGGATATTTTCTCCGTCTTCCCATCTTACATAATGATACAGAAAATACTTCATGTACATGTGACTCATGTGAGTGAAAGGCAGATACATGATAAACAGGACTGCTATAATGATATGCCAAACTGCAATAACCGGTATAATATCAGGTATTGAAAATGAAATCAGAGAAGCATAAAAATCTGACATTGTTCCAACGAATTCTTTTCCACTGATTAACCACAGCAGAACTGTCAAATAAATTGCTCCTATAAACAAGATATTGAAATAATGTGAAACAGAGCTGAACTTCCTTAATCCATTGTCAACAATTCTTGCAAAGAGCAACCTTACAGAACCGAACACTCCAATAATTGACGAAACCCAAGCAATATCCAATATTAAATAATAGAAATATAGTAAAACACCTGTGGAACCATTTGAAACAGGATTGCCTGATAATTGGAGAATCCCGCTAATGAAGAGCAAAACCATATTAGTTATCATCATATATAAACCAAAATGAAACGGGAATGTGCCAATCCATAAGCTTCTGTTAAATTCCCAAACGGCTTTAAGGAAGACAATTTCCGTACCCATCTCTTTCCATTCATTAAGATGGTCTTTTTTGTGTTCTTTTTTCCACCACTCATTTTCTTCAAGTTTGGAACCACCGTAATGAGCTCTTCCCTTTTCGTGCGGAACGGGATAAAGTTCCCAGCGTAGATGCACCGGCATTTTGGCAACTTTGATTATTCGTGATACTGAAGCAGTCAAAAAAACCAAAATTGCAACATAACATAATATTTGAACTATCAACATATTTTAATTCCTGATTTTAATAATTAAAATTCCTTTAAATATTCGAAAAATGAAATAGAAAAAAAGCCCACTTGCCAACTAAAATTTTAATTGAAAGTTAAATTCTAATCGTAAAAGTGGACTAAAATTATTTGCTTTTCCTTTTTATACGCAACCAGTCGGTTTTGCCAACCCTGCAACCTTACAGGCACCTTTAGCTGGTCCTGAAGGAAATAATTCATAAACCTTCTTTAACGGAAATCCTGTTTCCTTGCAAAGTTTACGAATCATTGGTGCAATTCCGTACTGTTGGAAATAATCACGTAAGTAATTAATTAATTTCCAGTGTTCATCAGTTAACTCGGCTACATCTTCGGTTGATGCCAAAGCTAAAGCAACTTTTTCATTCCATTCTTCAGGATTTTCCATAAAACCGTCTTCATCGACCTGAATTTTTACTTCTTTCCATTCAAATATTGGCATTTTATACTCCTTAAAAATTTTAAAAATTAACTATAGAGAAATCTCTTTTATTCTTATTGATAAATAACTTTACCGTCTTCACCCCTTTGCACGAATCTACCGGTCATCGGGTCTTTCATTTCAATATATCCGCAAGGACATGCTTCAGCACACTTGTAGCACCCTTTGCACAAATCGAGTTTGTATGTATATCTTTGATATTTTTCAAGTGGTTTGTGAATAACCTGGTCCTGACACATACTCCAGCATGTACCGCAATCGAAGCAGGAACCGCAACTGAAACACCTCGTTGCCTCTTCATTTATCTGCTCTTCGGTTAAAGTACTCGTTATTTCCTTATCTAAAAACTTTACCCGCTCCTCAGGAGATAAGTGTGATGCCTGAGCACGTAATTTTTCGACATAGTAAGACATGACTATACGGTTCTTTTTAATTATATCTATCTCATGATTTTCTTTTTCAGGCTGAATTCCTCTGAAATTACAATGAATAGTTTCAGCAGCTTTTCTTCCCTGGAAAATTGCGATAGTAACCAATCCTAAATTGATAACATCTCCGCCTGAGAATGTTTTATCCAGACACCCTTTAAAATTCTCATCAACCTTCACCCAATCTTTATCTTCATGAAGATTGTCCAAACCATCAAAATTTGGTTCCTGGCTAATTGCCGGTATTAGTAATGTGCAATCTATAGCGATAGTCTTTCCTTCAACGGGCACCGGTCTTCTTCTACCAGAAGCATCAGGTTCGCCAAGCTCAGTAACCTGACAGATCATTTGTGCAACATTATCACCATCCATTATCAGTTCTTTGGGAGCAACGAGAAAATGAAATTTGATACCTTCTTCTTCTGCACCGACAATCTCTTCTTCGATGGCAGGCATTTCATTTCTTGTTCTTCTGTAAACAATAGTTACATCAGCACCAAGTCTTTTTGCAATTCTTGCCGCATCAATAGCTGTGTCGCCACCACCAACCACAAGAACCTTATCTCCAACATCAACCTTTCTTCCGGAGTTTATTCTGTTTAAAAACTCTACTCCAGACATAACATTTGGTGCATCTTCATGCTCTAAACCCAATCTTTTTCCTGCATGAGCTCCAATGCCTACAAAAATCGCATCGTACTCTTCCTGCAATTTTTCATAAGAAATGTCTTTGCCAATGATTGAGTTATATTTGATATTTATACCCAATTTTAAAATTCTTTCAATTTCCTTGTCAAGTATATCGGAAGGTAGACGATAATCAGGAATACCATACCTAAGCATACCTCCTGCTTTGCTGAAGGCCTCAAAAATTGTAATGTTCTCGTATCCTCTTCTTGCAAGTTGAAAAGCACAGGAAAGTCCTGCAGGTCCTGAACCAATTATTGCAATTTTCTCAGAATGTTTTTCGTCAGTCATTTTTGCAATCGGAAAATCATGCTCCAAAGCATAATCTCCGACAAATCTTTCAATATTATTAATTGATACTGAGCCATCTTTATATTGCCTGTTGCATTCCCCTTCGCAAGGATGAGGGCAAACCCTGCCGCAAACTGCAGGCATTGGATTTCGTTCAATCAACAAATCATAAGCTAATTTATATGATTCAGGATACGTTCTTCCTCTTGCTTCTGTTTGTGCAATAGTTGTAACGATTTCCCTAATCTTTGTTCCATTGGGACACCCTGCACTGCAAGGTGGTTTTTTCTCAATTTGTTCAGGTCTTAATGGTGATGTTTCAACGCCTGAGCTACCAGACGAAGCTCTACCACCGAATCTTCCTACTTTTGTTTTCTTAACTGCTATTGGCATTTAAATCTCCTTCCTGTTTCACCAAATATCTTAAATCTTTTATGTATTATGATATTTAAATTACTCCAAAATTTATTTTTAACATAATATTTTCAATAATAAATTCTTTATTAAATTTTTCCATATGGATATTTTCCAGTCTTAACCTTCTCAATTTCCTCTAACAGCTGATTGTGCTTCTGTTCATCCACCAATAAATACTTTAGCAGGTATTTAGCTAAAGGTGATGTAGTCTCATTCATTGCCTTTTCAGCCATTTCAATTGTCATTCTTTCCAGCTTATCGTGTTCCTCAACTAATTCCCAAAATAAGTTTAACTCCTTCAAATCAAGGGTTACTGTTTCTTTCTCAAAGTTATCAATAATAAGTTGCTGAACTCTTTTATGCATTGCAGAGTCTTGTCTGATTATCTCCATTATTATCTTTATTAAAGGGTTCTCAGTTTTTTTAATAATTTTTGTTGTATTCCTGACTGCCTCATCTTCAATCTTTTGCCAGTCTTTCAAAACATTTATTAAATTTCTTATTGCATCTTTACTTGTTGGCATTTATTTTTCTTTCCTTACAAATATTTATCAAACCTTCAGCCCATTGCCTGCATCCGAGAGCATGTATATGCATATAGGTACCAAAAACATTCTTATAAACTATACCATCCCTTTTATTAAATGCACCAACTCCTCTTTTAACATTCATGCATGTCTTTAATGATTCTTTCCAATCAACTAAAGATGAATAATGAAATTCGTGTCCTTTTATTACCATTCCCTTTTCAAAGAATGGATTTCCTGCATCAATGACAACTTCACTATAACCATGACCAACCGGATTCTTATTCATCTTAAAATCGATTGGCAAAATTCCTGTTAATTCATTTAATTTGCCATCAACCTCAATAGAATTTCCTATGTATATCAACCCTCCACATTCGGCGTAAACAGGCAATCCATCTTCTGCCGCTGATTTCAATGATTTCATTAATTCCTTGTTTGAAGAAATTAACTCAATATTGCTTTCAGGAAATCCACCACCAATATACAAAGCATCAATATCCGGTAATTTTTTATCTTCGAATGATGATATCTTTATCAATTGAGCACCACCCGATTCGAGAGCTTCCAAATTTTCCGGATAATAAAATGAAAATACCCTGTCGCAAAAATATCCAATCCTTAGTCCTTTTCTCCCTTTTCGCTTTTCCTTTTTCCTTTCTCCCTTTTCCTTGTCATCCAGAGCTTGTCGAGGGATGTTTGATTTATCATTCGTGATACGTAATTCGTAATTCGTAATTAACCTGCCATCAGATTGCTTCGTAATATCTAGTACTCTCTCAGCATCAACATAATCCCTAATTGCCTTTACTGACAGTTCGACTGCACGTTCAGCGAATTCATACTCACCTGGCGTAATCAATCCTAAATGACGTGATGGCAATATTTCGGAATCAAGCTTGGGTATCGCTCCAATTACAGAAATTCCGGTAGTTTCCTCAATTGAATTCCTAATAATTTGTTCATGTCGTTTTCCGGCAACCTGATTGAGTATCACACCTGCTATATTTAATTCAGTATCCATCAATTTGCAGCCAAGTATTATTGCAGCAGATGTTCTTGTGATTTTTTTAACGGTTAAAACCAGAACCACGGGACATCCGAGCAGTTTTGCTAATTCTGCAGAACTATGAGACCCATTCTTATCATAGCCATCATACAAACCTCTGTTGCCTTCAATCACATTAATATCATTAGCAAATGCACTCTGCATGAATGAAGAAACAACAGCTTCTTTGGGAATCAAATAAGTATCAAGATTTCTCACTTCCTTACCGCTTGCCAATTTCAACCAGGCAGAGTCAATATAGTCAGGACCTTTCTTGAAAGCTAATACTTTCAAATTTCTATCCTTAAAATATCTGACAAGCCCGCAGGAAACAAATGTTTTCCCGGAATCACCACCTAAGCCGGCAATCAATATTCTTGGAAGTTTAACAAAATCCATATCAAATTTTAAAGAACTAAGCTAAAATATCTTTTGTTGCAATTCTACTGAACACTGAAATACTTTTTACAATTCACGAAATATAAAATCCAACAACAAACGTCCCGCTCAATTCACTTACTAAATTCTAACTTCTAATCTCTAATTTCTATTTAAAAGCTACCTCTTTCGATGCTGAACTTATTTTCGGAGCTACGGAAGGATGTCTCGCACCGAAAGAGGTAAACTAATAAATCACACAGTCAACTTTCGATTGCCTGCAAACGACTGCAGGCTGTTGACTAATTATTCATTGGCTGCACCTTCTTTGTGAGGAACTTCAATATAGCTACCTCCAAAGTAAGTATATACCAATTGTCCTTCTTCAATCAATTCCTTGATTGCTTCCTTACCTTCTTTTCTTTTGTCGTAAGCATCCCCAAATAATTCTTCACATGATTTGTGAAGGTCGGTAGCTTTCCATTTCTTCATTCCGGCGCTTTCGCTAACTAGTTTGAACATGGTTTCTTTTACTTTGGCAACTTCAACAGCCATTTTATTATCTCCTGATTATTAATATGTTAAATGTGCAGAACGTTTAAATGTCAAGCCGGCATGCTTGAAATCATCAATATGTTCTTTACGGAACTCGATACCGGTCAGCTTAAAGAATTTAGGCCATCCGATTCTTTCAATCCACTCACCAATTCTTTCGTGTTTTCTTGCATTAGCCGCCCATATTTCTACAATATTCCTGACAGCTTCAGTTACTTCAGGCCATCTTGGTGGATTATTCGGAATAAAAGGTATAGCAAGTTTTGAGAACATCGGTTCATGTCTTGCATTCGATACCTTACCACCAACCCAAATAGAAACACCATCATTTAATGGGTCTGCTATCGGTAATGCTGGACATACTGTAAAGCAATTTGCACAGAACATACATTGGTCTTCCAGAATCTCTACTGATTGTTTACCTTCGTGTGTTGTAGGCCTGATTGCCGCTGTAGGACATGCTGCGACAACATTTGGCACTTCACACATCTTTGATAAATTCTCCTTATTGATTTTTGGAGGTCTTCTGTGAATACCCAAAATTGCTATGTCTGAGCAGTGTACAGCACCACACATATTCAAGCAGCATGCTAAGGCAATACGAATTTTACCGGGTAACTTCATTTCCTTGAAATATTCGATTAATTCATCCATAACGCATTTAACAATACCAGAAGCATCTGTTGCTGCAGAATGGCAATGTACCCATCCCTGAGTGTGGACTATACTTGTTATAGCAGTACCTGTGCCGCCGACAGGATGTCCCATAGCTTCCAAATCCTTAATCAAGGGTTCAATGTTTGCTTCTTTAGTAAGCAAGAACTCAACATTATGACGGGATGTAAATCTCAAATATCCGTCAGAATATTTATCAGCTAATTCCGAAAACATTCTTATCTTTTTGGTACTGACCAAACGCGGCGAGCCGGCTCTGATGGAGTATAATTTAGCACCCGTATCCGATGTATGGACCAATACACCTGCCCTTGGAATTTCATGATATTTCCACTTACCGTAATTCTCTTTGATAATCGGTGGGAGAAACTTCTCATAATGAGGAGGTCCAATATCTGTTAATCTTTTTGGTTTATCTTCAGCCATTTTTATTTTCCTTTATATTATTTTTGATATTCGATTGTTAAAAAAAATTATCCTTCTTCAAAATATTCTTCATAGAATATATACGGATTTTCTCTTGGATGTGCTACCATCTCAGGCATAGGTTCCAGACCGACTTCTTCAAGGAAATTACCCAAACCGACTCTTTGTATAAACTCGCCGATTCTTTCACGGTTTTTACCTTCTTCGCACCATAAGTCCCACATGTTCTCAATAGCTGTCAGGAATTCCAAATCGTCATAAGGTTCTTCAATCTTAACAAACGGAAAAATAACCGATGATAGTAATGCACCTTCGACGATTGGAGCTTTTGAGCCAATCAGCACAACAGCGCCTCTGTCTTTACCCGGGGCAAGTGCTTTGGGCATGACATTGATGCAGTGCATGCAATGCCTGCAACTGCTGTTGTCAATCTTCAAATTATTGCCATCCCAAGCCATACATTTGCCGGGACAATTAAGAACAATTTCCTGAACAATATCAGTACCGTTTTTTGCATAGTCTTTAACCATTTTTTGGTCAACCTGAATATCATCTCTCCAAGTACCAATAATAGAAATGTCTGCTCTTGCAACAGATGCAACGCAATCATTAGGACAACCTGACATCTTAAATTTCATTTTATAAGGAAATGCAGGTCTGTGCAATTCGTCCTGATATTTGTTTGTAATATAATAAGTCAAACCCATTGTATCATAGCAAGCCCATTCGCAACGAGCTTTTCCACAACAGCAACTTGGAGTTCTAACATCTGAGCCCGAACCGCCAAGGTCATAGCCCAATGCTGTTAGTTCTGCAAAAGTTGGTTCCAGCTCTTCTGTTCTCGTTCCAAGTAAAATAATGTCACCTGTCGAACCATGCATGTTTGTTAAACCAGAGCCGTGTCTGTCCCAAATATCACAAATTCCTCTCAATGCATCTGATGTATAAAACCAACCTGCTGGTTGATTTACACGCATTGTATGGAAATGTGAAATATCCGGATATTTTTCGGATAAGTCTGTGTACCTTCCGATTACACCACCACCATAACCCATAACTCCAACAATACCGCCATGTTTCCAATGTCCAAGTTTTTCCCGATAGGATTGCTCTAACAAACCTAAAAGGTCATTAGACATTGCATTTGAGGCGGCAGCCATTTTAATTTCTCTTACGAAACTAGGCCATTCACCTCTTTCCAATTGGTCGAGCAATGGTGTTTCATACTTCTTTTCAACTGCCATTTGTTCTCCTTTAATAATAATTGTTAATAAACTACTTTAAAAAATTGTTTTTAATAAAATCTATTCCTAAATAAAATTATCTTACTTTGCCAAATATTTCGGGCTTATTTCCCCTGCCATGCATCTTTAAATATGTCAAACCTAAAAACCTGTAAATCATGTGTGCAAACTTGGAATAAGGCATATACCACAATAAAAAGAATACAAGCGTTAAATGTATGAAATAAGTTATATAAGCAAGTACCGCCACTCCACTCATCCTTAAAAACACAATTCCCAAGCCGGTAATGCCAACAGCAAAAATTACCCACAAAAATAACCAATCATTATAATTGCTTTTGCCGTCATGTTCGTTTGTTTTATATCTTTTTATAATAAACAAAATTAGACCTATAACCAAAAACAATCCGGAAATAACACCTAATATTTTTACAGGATGGAACAGACTCATAGGATAGGGAAGATAAAATGAAACAGCCATCATCAACTTGCTGTCAAACATATGACCATAATGCCAAATCTCACCGACTACTACAAGCCCGGTGGCTAACATAGTGCCAAGAAAACCATAGAATGCATAGATATGTCCGTATCTTCTGTTTGAATTTGTCGGGCATTTTTCAAAATTTTTATGAGCAAGAAAATCCCACAATACTTTCCATGCCGACATAAAAAAGCCCATTTGCGATTCACCGTAATTATTGTTTTCCTTCAGACTTTTCCAATAATTTTTTAAGCCAATACCTGCCAATACAAATATTAATATATTCCCCGGGATGAACAATCCTTCGATTACAAGCTTATGTATAAAGTCTTCATATTTAAGAACATCTTCCCGCACAGAAAAAAACTGTCCGTCAAAGTTATGGAATATCCCGTTGGTTACAATCACCATTAAAAATACCATCAAAGCGGCAAACAAAAACAAGAATGGCAGTGCTTTTGGATTTGAAATTGCCTTGCCTAAAAAATTCGGAAAAGCAAATTTCCGGTAAATGAACGAACGCACTGCTCCCATTAAATCGGCAGGTCTTGCACCGCGAGGACATTGCAAACTGCAATCCATGCATCCGTGACACAACCAAATATCGGCATCACTTAAAAGTTTTTCCTTTTGACCCCATGCCGCCTGTACCATCTCTTTTCTGGGAAATGCATACTCTTCAGGCGATAATTGACACACAACTGAACAGGTAGCACACTGATAGCACTTCTTCATTGTTTCGCCACCATGCTTTTTCAAATGCCTGATGAATTCTACATCTGCTCCAATATCCCGTCTTTCGCTCAATTCATTTCCTCAAAATGTATTTTACATTTACTTATTTCTTCATGTCAAATGCTTTTTTGTAATCGTCACTCAATTCCAAAGATTCTTCGCCGAATAGAGAAAACTTTAAAAATTTAAAACCAAACTTCAATAATTCAACATCATCTTTTTTCATTTTTTCCTTATCCGAAACACTGACTGCAAATCTTCTGAAAAAAGAACTATTGAAAACCAATTCTCTGAATTTATCTATATCATAGCAAACAGTATAAAACATTTCAAGCTTAATTGGCTCCTTTATTCTACCTTTCAAAAACCTGTCATGCAACGATATTTCTTTAAAAAGTTCGCCTAATTCGACATATTCTTCAACACCCTGGTCTTTCATCCATTCTTCGATTGTCCATTCCCTGCCATCCTTGAATCCTTCGCAAACACTTTCTTCCAGAAGAAAATAAAATTCTTCATCCAATTGCCCATCACCTTCTTTCGGAGATGCAATTCCAACAGGAAACATCCTGCAGGACCAGGGTCTGTCCTCGTACACAGTACAACCTTTTTCTCCGACCAACTGACAATTCAGCGTCTCGTCGTTCATCCTGAACATTACAATTGGATGTTTAAGATTTTCCTCAATTGGCAGAATGGTATATTTATTCAGAAATTCACTTGATGTTATCCCTAATCTATTTTTTAACCTTATAATATCATAAGGTGTAAGAAAGATATTAACATCATTGCAACATTTATTAAAACAAGGAACACCTGGATGACAAGCAAAACTGAACTTATCAGACTTTTTCATCCTCTGGTAATCCTTTAAAATCTTTTCCTTTAATTCACTTGATTTCATTTCTTTACAATTCAACTTTTGTTAATATTAAGTTAATTAAATGTACAACCGATATTGAGTCAACCAAAATTAAAACTGATTGCTGTCATCGAATTGCACAACCACCCAATCCTTCATATCATTTGGAGATTTAACAGGAATAGGACCATCATCATCTTTTTCAGGATTATACTTATACCTGTATGATGCTGATACTTTGTACTTTTCCTTCATCCAATCCCAACCATTAACAAAATAAGAACAATCATCATTCATACAAATCAAAAAGTATTCAACTCCCCAATCCGATTGCGGTGGCATAAGCACTTTTTTCAGTTCATGCCCGCAATATTTGCATTTTTTCTTTTCCATTTATTAATTATTTTTTCAGAGTTGAAATACTAAATTTAAAAGCAAATTCAATCACTATCTAAGAGGCATAAAATAATTTGAATAATAACTTCTTTTACCTTTTTTACTTTAATGCTTTTTGCTAAGAAAATTCCGCTACTAAATTTAATATTCCATTTCTTTTTATTTATAAATATTTCAACATCCCCGGAACTAAGCCGGGGATGTTGAAAAGTTAATTAAAAGATATGTAAAATATCTCTTGTGAACATATTCCATTTATCTGCTTTCACGTCGTAAGTCAAGTTTACGAACTTTTCCCATTTCTCATTATTGATAGTAGGAGTATCAGCACGGAAGTAATATCCGGGCCAACGTGTTTCTTCACGGAAGAGAATAGTGCGAACATGAGCTTCCGCCTGCCACATTCTGTGAACATTTTCCCAAACTCTCATTAATTCATGAAGGTCGGCAGCAGCCAATTTTACAGAATCCTCTTTCAGGAAACTCAATAACTGCATACCTTTTTCCAACAAGAATTTATTTGTCTTGAACTGTGCGGATACACCACCTGCGTATTCATCCATGATTTTCTGCAAACGGAACATGAACATCTTTGGACGAATATAATTCGGGTTGATATTCGGATCAGTTGTTTCTTTGGAGTATTGTTCGAAAATATCCAATGGTTTCAATATCTTTGCTTTCAAAGCATCGATTGCAGCCTGGTCATATTTATGAGTTGGATTTTCTTTTACGATATATTCGATTGCCGATTTACCTGCAATTCTGCCTTCAGCATGTGAACCTGATGAGAATTTATGGCTCGAAGCACCTGATGCATCACCTGCAGCGAACAAACCTTTTACTGTGCACATATTGGCATAACCCCAGAAATATTCTTTTGGAGCCAAGTCCTTTGGACCTGATACCCAAGCACCTGAAGCACCTGAGTGCGAACCAATAAAGTATGGTTCGGCAGCTGCGATTTCTGATGGTTCTTTTTCAGGGAATACATCTGTTGAAGCCCAAAGAATTGCCTGAGAAATTGTCATATCGAGGAAGTCTTCCCATGCTTCAGCTTCAAGTTCTTTCATTTTTCTCTTGTATTCTTTAGGGTCATCTTTCAAATCCTCGGCTATCTTTTGAATGGCTTCTTCCGTCTTCATATATGTCGGGCCTAAGCCTTCCATTGTATCGAGCATACCCAACCAGTTACGTAAGTTAGCAGGAATCGGTTTTACTTTACCATAAGGTAACCATTTTTCCAATTCATCTTTTCTTAAAGCCATATACTCGCCACCGGCGGCAGAAATTGCTCTCGATTTGAATAACAAGAACCATGCACCGACAGGACCATAAGCATCCTTGAAACGAACAGGAATAAATCTTACTTCCTGACATGTCATTTCAGCACCGGCTTTCATGGTGAAGTAAGCCGATGAACCTGAATTCCATGGTGGGTACCATGCACGACCCAAACCTTCACCTGATGACCTTGGTTTGAATACGTGAACTGCACCGCCTGCACCAATGTAAACAGCTTTGGCTTTAAATACATAGAATTTATTTTCCCTTACACTGAAACCTACTGCACCGGATATTTTATCACCATCCATTAACGGTTCGACAACAAATACTCTTTCAATAATGTTTTCCATACCCAATGCATTCTTTGCTGCTTCAGCAACGACAACTTTATATGATTCACCGTTAATCATAAGTTGCCAGCGACCTTCGTGAACGTAGTTCCCTTCAGCATCTTTCCAAATTGGTAATCCCCATTTTTCGAAAAGATGAACTGTTGAGTCAACGTGGCGTGCAATATTTGCTACCAAATCCTCACGTGTAATACCCATTAAGTCATTGCGTACATAATCAACATAATCCTTAATCGTATTCTTGCCGCTTCTCAAGTCAACATATTGATTTATAGCTGAAAGTCCCATAGCAACGGCACCGCTCCTGTCAACTGCCGCCTTATCCACCAAAGTAACTTTCAGGTTGTGTTTCTTTGCCCAGTAAGCTGCTTCCACAGCTGTTCCGCAAGCAGACATACCCCCACCGATAATCAATAAATCAGTGGTGACTTCTACTGTTTCAAAATTTGCCATAATTTTTTACCTTTTTAATTGTTAATAATTAATTGTTAATTGTTAATTTGGGTTATTGCCATCCTGTACGACCAGGTGCAGCTAATTCTGCTAAACCTGTTGATGCAGGTTCTGTGAACAATTCTGCTGCGGAAATATCTCCGGCTCCTTCATTGAAAGCACCATTCGGTACTGCCGAACCTTCAGCTGTTGTACGAATAGGGAATTTAAATCTCTTTAATTCTCCACCACGGAACTTAATTGTCCACATAATTGAATCTGAACTCCTCATCGGAGTTACTTGCGCACCTAATGGTACAAAATCTGCATAACCGCGAACCTCAATTGCCTGATTCGGACAAATCTTTACGCAGTTGTAACATTCCCAGCACATTTCCGGTTCTAAATTGAAAGCTTTCATCGCATCCTTATTTAATACCATCAAATCATTGGGACAAATGTGTTGGCAGGCAGTCTTATCGAGCGCCTTGCATCCATCGCATTTTTCTTGAATAACATAACTTGGCATCAGTTTTTCTCCTGAATTTTTAAAAAATAAGTTAATTAATTTTATTTATTATAAAAGTCATTTTAAATTCTTTTTTCCTAATTTCAATTTTTATATACCTGTTGCAGCTCTGTGAACTTTAATCTCAACCTTCTCTTCCAAACCTGCATAATACTCTTTTAATATGGAAAGTACTTCTGTACGGCTGAATTCTTCCGGTATCGGTCCACCTTCGGACAATCCTTTACGCAGCATTGTTCCGCTTAATAATAATCTATCTTCTTTTGAATGCGGGCATGTTTTCATTGAAGCCATTCCACCACACTTATAGCACCAAAATGTCCAATCAATCTTCAAGGGTTTACAAAGCAAAGCACCTTCCCACAATTCATCAAAAATATCCTGTGCGTCAAACGGACCATAATAATTGCCGACACCAGCATGGTCCCTACCGATAATCATGTGAGTACAACCGAAATTTTGTCTGAACAAAGCATGTAGCAAAGCTTCTCTTGGTCCTGCATACCTCATATCCAGCGGATATCCGCCGCATATTGCAGTATTTTTTACAAAATAATACTGAACAAGAGTATCAATACATTTTACTCTGACATCTGCAGGTATATCACCCGGTTTCAGTTTGCCAACCAATTGATGAATGTACAATCCATCGGATACCTCCAATGCAATCTTTGCCAAATATTCATGACTCCTGTGCATTGGATTTCTTAACTGCAAAGCAGCAATTGTCTTCCATCCTTTTTCTGCAAAAATAGCTCTGGATTCAGATGGTCTCTGATAAATTCCTTTAAATTCTTTGGGGAATGTTGCTTCTGACAGAACCTTAACTGGTCCAGCAATGTTAATTTCCTTTTGGTCCTTAACCATCTTCACACCGGGATGCTCAGGGTCATTGGTTTTGTAAACATTCTGACATTCAAAAGCTTTGTCAATCGTGTACTTTTCTTCAACTTTTAAAGTAGCCATAATCTCATCATATTCATCAGAATACAAAGCTACTTCATCACCGATTTTCAATTTATCGGCTTCTGCTTTCGATGCAGATAATGTTACCGGTATGGGCCAGAATAATCCTTTCATGCTCGGCATTTTCATATCGGAGCAAACGCTCTTCCAATCTTCGCTTCCCATGAAACCTCTCAATGGAGTAAAACCACCGATTCCCAACATAATCAAATCTCCTGTTTCACGGCTTGATATCTGAATCTGTGGCAATCCTTTCGCTTTCTTTTTCTCTTCTTCCAACTCTTTGCCTGTTAAAAGAAGTTCGATCAACTCACTGCTACCGTGAGGACTGATTAATTTTACATTTCCCATCACTTTTCCCTATATTGTTATAAAAAAAAACTTATTAATTTCTTCTTCTTTTTTAAGATTTAAATGCTCGTCCTAAAAAGTACAATGCAATGTTATATAAATAAAAAAATAAAATCAACCATGTTTGGATAAATGTATTCGTCGTGTTGCAGGTAAATGTATTCGCAGTGTTGTTTTTTAAAAAATGCTTAGTTTTAGATAAACTTAACTAATATTTTAGACAGGAGCTATTTTTTTGAATTTAAAAGATATAACTCAATATTTTAATCTAACATTCAATCAATAAATTCACAAAAACACATCAATACAGAAATCAAAATTTTTAACTTAAAACATAGTAAAAAAACCACCTGTTCAATAAAATTGATTTTGAAAAATAAATGTACAGGAAAAATAATAAGTTAATTTTTAAAAAGTCAAGAATGAAAAGAATAAAATGATAAAACTACGAGCTTTCTCATATCTTGAATATAATTTCGAACATATCGGTATAAGTAACAGATATTTTTTTTCAAAAATTAAAACAAGCTACACTTATCCAGTTTCATTTCACAACGGAAGTAGAAGATAGGCAACTGCAAACCTCTCGCAGTTATTTCAATAACGAAAGATTTCAGCAAGGGGCTGTCTTCGTGTAACTGTAGCAATTCAGGTTTGTTACCACAAGAAAAATTTTTAAATGAAGTTGAACTTGGTAACTGGGAATAAAAGGACAACCTGCTAAAACCTACATCCAAACGAGTCATCATCCACCGGGCTATCCAGCCGTTTATTACAGGCGTGGGGTCATCTTTTAACATGTGGAATTTCTCAAATCTCGATTGGAAAGCCGTTAAAAGCCCGTCCACTCTCGTTCTCGGCCTTTGGTCCATTCTGTCCCGCAATCTGTGAATAAAATTCTCTGGATTGGAAAATAAAATATCCTTAAGTTTTTGTTCATTAATTGTTGCCAAATATCTTACCATGCTAACGTTTTTCAAAGATTCGTAAGCACGTATAGCATCATTTATCAACTTATTATTAACTGCCAGTCGAGCAAGGCAGCACAACAACTCACTATCACGATATGCTTTGTGATAATTTATTCGTAATGATGAAAACGGAAAAACGGTTTGTACAGCATCTTCAATAAACTTAGAGCCATTATACATAAAAGTAGGCACCATAATCCCGCGACAATTCATTCTGTCCAGTAAACGCAACCAAACCTCTTCACTTTCTCTCGAGCCGATTTCATAACCCAAAACAACTGTTGACAAACCGTCAATAGCAAGCGACAAATACATTTTATTATTCCTCGAACCTTTGCAGGCGCAGGAAAATTCACGCCCTACAAGATACACCAGTCTTGGTTCATGATTGCCGATACTGCAATCCAAGTATTCTTCCCAACTCGGGCAACCTTCCAAAAAATCCCGTATTTTTTGATTAATCCTTAGCGGTGAGCTATGATAGACATTTACTAAGTCACGATATGTCCTCCCTGTCAAATATGCTTCAACAATATCTGAAATATCCGGTCGAATAGTTTCAATTCTTTCAAGCACCCATGTCTTGCCGCATATTCTGCAGCGGTAACGTGAATTGCCGTTTGAAGTCTTTCCGTGCTTAATCACTTTTGAACTTCTACAATAAATACATTGAGGATTCTTCTCAGTTGTCATTTTAATTCTAATAATTATTTTACCTTACTACTACAACACGATTGTTACATATACGATTACAAAACTTTTGTGTACAATATGTTGTATGGCTAAATTACATTAAAAATACGAAAAAGTCAAATAAATAATCAAAATAACAAAAATTTAATTAATTTCAACTCTGACCTTCGACTTATGACATTGTATTTATATTAAAAAATTCAAATTACCTTTTTTAAAAAAGCAACAAATACAAACGTTATTCGGAAACAGTGAGTAGAAAACTATTGGAATGACAAGACATTTTCTCACTACGACGTGGAAGTCGTTGCTACTGTTTTTAAAACTTATAAAATGTTCATTAATTTATTCTGATTGTGGAATATTAACTAATATTTTAAAGTCCCAAAATCTTAATATCTTCCTGAAAATTCATTGCATCGAGACGTATAAGCCACCCTTTGCCGTAGGGGTCATCAAGATATAAATCGGGATTCCCTATGAGTGGTTCATTGACTTCTATGACAACGCCACTTAATGGAGAAAGCAAACTTTCGGAACGCAAATCCGAAGAGAAAATCTGAAAATAGACACTCCCCTGCCTCAACTCATCCCCGACATTTGGCAGATAGACATTTTGTATCTTCCCGAAGCTGTAAAGGAATGGTCTTTCAACACCAATTAATACTGTTCCGTCCTCATCCTTCATAAACCATGAATGTTCACCGATGCCTTTAAAACCACCAGTCCATAGTGACTTTTCAGGAACAACAGTTTTATCATGTATATCTTTAGAATTTCTTGATGCCACAGCTAATTCAGAAGCTCTTTTTACAACTTTCAAAAGTTCATCTCTAGTAAAAGGTTTGGCAAGATAGTCAAAAGCGCCTAATTGCTGTGCCTGTAAAGCAGTGTTGATAGTAGCATACCCGGTTATCATAATAGCGATAATAAATTTATTTTTTTGCTGAAGCAGCTTCAAAAATTCCAATCCGTCAATTTCCGGCATCATTAAGTCTGTTAGAACAATGTCAATATTCTGTGAATCCATTATACTCAATGCACTTTCCACATTTAAAGCGGTAAATGACTCGTACTCAAGTTCACTCCTCAAATGCTTTCTAATACTGTCGAGAACAATCTGTTCGTCATCCACAATCAATATTTTTATTTTACTGTCCATCCAATCACAAATTTTGTATTTTATACCCTTTATAAATCAAATATAATTATAATTCTAAGAATATCCCTTATTGTTCAAGTACATTATACATTTTACGTTATGCATTTTACATTTTACATCAATAATCATTTAATATAAAACTTCATCAAATCCTCAATATCATCACTTCGTCTTTGGTACTTAAAATAATCCTTTGAGATATAATATTTATAGTATATTCCACATGCTTTTGCCAAAGATTCTCCCAATAATAATTGGTCTTGATATGTTATCCATTCCTCAAAACAACCATTTTGTCCTGTAACTGTTTCAAGTGTTACCGCCATAACAGAATCCTTAAAATTAAGCCACCACCACATTTCAGGAAAGTGTTTTTTCTCGGTTAACTTACCACTTTCCTCGCTATCACGTACATTAATCGTGTCACCACAATAATAAGATGTTAGAATCTTAGCAAAGTCCAACTGCTTTTTGAATAATGAATCTCCTTGCTCACCATACTCAGGTTTGCTATCTTTAAAATTTGTATAAAGAAAATTCCTCCAGTTCGGATAAGCATTTTTTGAATGAATATTCAAAGCAATAATAAATTCCGGACCTTTTTTTGCCAATCGCACAATCGTTGAATGAATAGCTTTTGTTTCAGGTGGAGTATCTTCAACCAAATCGAAATTATTAGATGATTTCATCCATGTCCTTTCAAGGTCAAGACTGTTATCAGGAGTTACTCTTGCATTCCCCATTGCGACACCATCGGGATTTACCATCGGGACAATGTGAAAAATAAGCTTAGTCAAATCTGCTTCTTTGCACGCTGCATTGCAATCACTTACAAGATGCTTAATTAATCCTTCCACGACAAACGAACTGCCCGTTTCGGATGGATGGGTTCTGGCGTGTATCCAAATTCTCTTTTTGTTCTTGTCATCAACCTTGAAATCAGTGATAGTAACCATATTGATAGGATTTCCCTGAGTAGAATTTCCGATTTTCTCCACTCTTGCATAAGGATTTTTATCCAGAGTTTTCAAGAATTTTTCCAGCCGGGACAGTGAATAAGGATAATACCTCGCTAACCAAACCGTGGATGACGAATCAAATATTTTTTGTATTGAATAATTAAAATAATTATCTTTTGTGCTTGTATTTACTATTTCCTCAGGTGACAACCGATGCCAATTAATTCTGTCATAAGAATAAACAGGAATTACTACAGATTTCCCCGGAAAACCATCCCCTTCGATGTTTAAAGTTGTCGGTACATTGTTATTAACCCCATCGAGTCGTATATACCACCAGTTTCGGTATCTGGAAGGAAGTTCCAAATTACAGTTGTCATCTCTTAGAATAATTTTCCATTCAAGCATGCCGCTCATAGAGTCATCTTCAGGGTCGGAAATATTTGTTCTTAATTTGGTTTTGTCCACAACTCCTTTTACTGATTGTTCCTTCTTAAGGATTTTCTTTGACCTGGTGGTTTTGGAAGATTCAAAATCCTTTAAGGAGCTATCCATGGTCAATGGAGGTTTTATGGATGATTCTTCGATAAGCAAAGTATCTGATTTCTTTTTTGGTTTTTTCTTTTTAGTGGTTTTTGTTGTTTTCTTTTTTGCTGATTTTAGTTCATCAGTCTTTGTTTGAGAATCAAGCGAAATTGTAAAAAGCAATAACACAGAAAAAATAACAAGTACTTTTCTTAATAACCTACTTCTATTTTCCTGCAAATGATAGTTCATTTAATAATTTATAATTTATCACTAAAGCAATATGTAAATATACTAAAAATATGTTTTTATTAATAAAATTATTCCAATAATGAGCAGGAAATAATAAATTAATTGGTTAAATTTTTCCTTATGAATTTTTTTGTTAAATATATTACCTAAAAATATTCCTAAAATTATAAACGGTAAGCAAATTAAAAGATAGGTCCATACAGCTTGTGTCCAAAGACCTGCGGCGCCATGTCCAAGAATGATAAAAAAATTTGTCGGGAGGAAAATTCCCTGTAGCAGTAATCTGAATTCCTGTCTGTCCCATTTCTTCAAAGCTCCGTAAATGATAATCGGTGGACCATTTGTATTATAAGCACCACCCAATGCTCCGGAAATGATTCCAAAAATCCATGCGGATTTATCTGACTTCAAACCTTTGAAAACAAAGTTTAATAATCTAAAAACAGAAAATACAATAAGTATAAGAGCCAAAATAGTTTTAATTAACTCTTCATGGAATTCCCTCAAAAATATAATTCCGAGCGGTATTCCGATAATCGAAAAAATGACCAATGAGCTTATCTTTTTAAAATTCAATGATTCTTTATCAAGAATCAGAATTACTATTGATATAATAAATCCTGTGAAAGCAACTATCGGAGTGGCGGTTTTAATGCTGATGAAAATTGCAAGCAACGGCATAGCAATCAAAGCATCACCAAAACCAAAAGTCGAACGGAATATTGCAGAAATAAATATTACAGAAACAAATAAAACCAACTCATAGCTCAAGGTCATCAACTTCTCCTTCCATATCGGTTTCAATGAGTTCTTTTGCTCTTTTAAAATCAGATTCCAATACCAATATGCATGGTCCGCTTCCGTGAATTGCATTCAAATTCGGTTGCAGATAAGCGAAGTTTTCATTTTGCAAAACACATTGTATATTCTCACTTTCAAGATGTCCTTTGATAAGATGAGCTTCTACAATACTCAGGCATGTTATAAGTTTTACGAATCCCATATTTTTCTTATTAAATTTTACAAACTTTCTACTTTACCAGCCATGGTGCTTCATAATCATCCGGTCTTTTCTTAACTACAGGCGTCTTAGGAACAAATCTAATATCAATTTGTTCAATTTTTCCATTCTCCAATTTGTATAGTAATGACTGATACGGTTCGAATGTTAGTGTAAGGTTATATGTAATCCCATTGTAATTTATAGAAACGTCATTTTTAAATGTTTCATTATTCAAAGATTGTCCATAATCAAGAGGGAATTTCAATCTTCTGCTTTTTGGATTTGGAAAGAAAATATATAAATCATCCCCTAATTTTCTTACCCAATGAACTGGAATTTCATTACCAGATATGAAAGGAGTTAAGTTATCAGGCAATGCACTTAAAATATTTTTTGATGATAACAGCAAATCTATATAAGCGAATTTATTATATTTTAAAGATAATTCAACAGGTTTTTGTTTCATAATAATTTTTAAACCATCATCAGCTAATTCAATCAATCTATTTATAACTTTAGAATCAAGATATTTTGAATCAACATAAAGATATTCAACATCCAAGCCCCCTACAAATAATCTGTTGTTTTTTACCTCGGCTTTTTTTAAAAACTCATAATTAATCCAAACAGGATTATACCCAGAAAGTTCACCTGGAAAATATACATATCGCATTTCATAATAGCCCCAAGCCCATTTGAACTGCTTTTCTTTGGGCATAATACCTGCCATCCAAGCATCTTCCGTAGGCAGGTAAACAGCGATGTCCGAGTATGTTTTACCCTTTTTCAAATATCCGGAAATAGTTTCAAGATATTTGTTGAATTCAGCAATTTCTCCTGCTAAATTCCCTGAAAAGCCGACATGGGTTGTTGCATAAAAATTAACCGTATCGCAATCCTTCGGATTATGTGCCTTTCCGTGCCAGATGATATGATTAACACCATTTGCAAACAAAGCATCTGCTACCAATTTTAAATCTGCCGTTTGCTCTTCACGAATATAATCACGGGGCCAACCATAAAGACAAGTAAATGTTTCTGCACTCACTACTCCTTTATTTGATAATAATGAGGCAGATGCAGGAATTGTATTGAACTCCGGCTCGAAGAGCATGGACTCACCTTCAGGAATATCTAAAATAGAATAACCTGAAATCAAATCACATGGTGCTCCTGAAACTTGACCTCTTGAAAAAATTCCATTTGCATTCATTGTCGAATCATAATCTTTATAAAATTTCAGAACCTTATCAGAAATCAAGGTCATGTAATCGTAAAGATAGTGCTTGTTTTCATCCTTATATATTGAATCCATGAATGGGGTAATATCATACAAAAATTTGCTTTGGAAATCTAAACCGAATCCATCGCACCAAAGCTTTTCAGTTTCAACTTCCCAACTGTCTATGAAATAGTTTTGTTGTATTTTTGTTTCTGGATGTGGAAAAGCATTCATTAAACGGTTGAAGTATTTCAGATAATTCTTTGGAGTTAAGTGGTCAACCACATAACCTGTCCTCGGATGTTCCCATGAACGTGAAATTTCCTGCCTCCAGCTAGAATCTCCAAATTTTTGGGTAGCTTCTTCAAATTTAACCTCTGTATCGCCGAAGGGCCAAAGGGTACCAAATGTCAAATCACACCCTAATCCAATACTGTCAGAATACCTTACGGCATACTCAACAATCTTTGTCCATTCGGGACTAAGCCATTCCTGCCTTGGGGTATAAGTTGTATCATTTTTATTAAACCTGTTCAATGGATAAACCCAGGCAATTTCCACTCCACCAAAACCATTAGCTTTCAACCAATCGAGATTAAATTTAACATCTTCTTCCTTAATCATCGAGGCGAACCACCAGTAGCGGATAAATGGCTTGTTAATTGTTTCTATTGATGACAATTTTGGAAGAGTTTTGTGAAACTTCCATTGGCTAAATGAAGCAGATATCATAATAGACAAAAAAGCAAAAGCAACAAATATTTTTTTCATAAAATAATTCCATCAAATAAAAATAATAATAATTCATCGCTGAATATCATTATGCAAAATAAAGAAATTTATCCTATCATGTTAATAAATCAAGTATAAAATATAATTAAAGTCAAACTATTGGGTTTTATAAGTTTGGTATTAGCTTTGGAATTTGTAAATTAAACAAATAATAATTTATATTTTTTTATATTAATTGATATAATGAAAAAGTTACCGGTAATATTATTCATATTCTGCATTATTTTTTCTTTTTCAAATTCACAAAATGATTTGTGGAAAGCTTACTATGATGAAAAAAAAGAATTAATTGGTTTCAAAGACAAAAACAATAAAATCAAAATTCCTCCGAAATTCGATGCCTTCATGATTGCAAAATATTTCAATAAAATTATAGTTGTATCCGAGCCACCCGATTCAATGAATAATTATCAAATTTATTATCTTTTAAAAAATGAATTAAAATTCGGTAAAGACAGTTTATTTAATTTTGACAACACTCCTGACTGTGAAAGCGAAGGTTTTATCAGATTCCACAATAATAAAACTGATAAAATGGGATTCTTTGACGTCAGCGGGAAGGCAGCAATTCCTGCAATATATAATTTCACTACACCATTCAGGAATGGAATGGCAATTGCACTAATGAATGCCGAAAAAAAATGCTTACATCCCGTTAATAATATGAAAGAGTGCGAACATTGGGATTGGATTAACGGCAAAGAAGTTTTAATAGACACGAACAATAATATCCTGGTTGAGAATTTCAGATGGACTGATGAACTCGACTGGTTTTCAATAGAGATTTGTGAAAATATTGGAGATACATCGGTAAAGGATTTTTTTTCGGGAACAAGTGGTAAGTACTACAGTTTTTTGAATTTCAGAAAAGAATTTACAGACTGGTTTAATAACGTATTTCTAAAATCTGATGATATACTTAAATATTGCTTTTCTGAAATCACATATTATCAAAACAGAAATAAGGATAAGCTCTATAAAAATCCTCGGAAATTTCTCAAAGAAAACAGTAAAATATTTTATTCGAAATTGAATGACATACGGAAGAATTTAAAAGAAATTAATATTTTTAAAGACGATTTGGCTCCTGAAAAAATCCTCAATCAGCAAAGCTTAAAATACTATGATTACTGCGGCAATTATAAGTCATGGCTGTTTCCAATTTTTAATATCGTTGTGGATTATAAAAATGCAGAAGGAAAAATTGTCTGTCAGGACCATTATAATTTCATCAGAACAGAAAAAGGATACCGGCTCTTTTTAGTTGGCTTACATGATTAAGAAAATAAATTAAAATGGGTGGGGAGAAAAGTTTGCTCTTAAAATCAAACTCAATCCTTTTCCTATAATTAACTTTCCGAAAGTTCGCAACTTTCGGAAAGTTTTCTTGATATAAATAAAGATTTTATTTTAAGGGACAACAAACTCAACAGCATTTGACGGATTACCTAATCCAAGCCATCTTCTTTTTCCATTTCGTAAATCTGTTTCATAATTATAATCTCCCGGATAAGCTATAACATAAACTTTTGTTCCGGAACCACCTAAAGAATAATTAAGAAAGCTATTCCTTATTGCAAGTTTAAAAGTGTTTTTTGTCGGATCAAAAGTATAGCCATTATAATACCCATAATCACAATCATAGATATAATTATCTTTATTAACATTACTATTGAAATTAAAAAACAATAAGAAAGTACCATCATAATTAAGATTACCATTCATATATAAAAATGTGTCTATTCTTGAAATCCATCTATTACCATGACTATCATCACCCCATGCTGTATCGTATGAATATTTACTATCAAATGTTAAGTTACTTATATTGTTATCATTAACTTTATATATTGCCCATTCTTGGGCAAATATATATTCTGTTGCCCAAGCATATGTTGAGCATCCGCAATATGCAGTCCCATTCCCCGGGAAAGGAAAACCGTAAACCTCTGTTGTATCATATCCGGGTTTGGAGAAAATTATATCGTAAACTCCGGGTTCGACATTTGTTAATGTCCATTTACCGTTGTAGTCGGTTGTTGTGGAAATTTTTGTGCCTTTCAAACTGACAAAAGCACCGCTGTTGTCGTTGCTTTCCCATATATCGAGTAATCCTGTAATATTTCCCGGTTTGACATCAGTAATCGCAGAACTGTTCTCCTTTTCGCAACTTAAATTGACGAAAATCACAATTGATAATAGTAAAAATATCTTTTTCATCTCAACTCCTGAAGAAAATGTACAATCATTTTATATAATAACACATGAGAAGGGAAAATGTTACACTTTACTCAGAAAAAAATCAATTATGACTAAAAATTAATTTATCAGCCATAAAGTTGCGACAGTTCAGAAAGATATTTTTCCATCTACTTTGAGCATTCTGCTTTGAGCTTTCTACTTTGAGCTTTCCGCTTTTAGCTTTCTGCTTTGAGCTTTCTGCTAAAAAAAGGTGGCTCCCATAAGAAACCACCTTTTTTATCAAAAATAATCAACCATTTACTTAGCTAAAGATACTGACCTTCGCTCACGAATCACCGTAACCTTAATCTGTCCGGGATATTCCAGCTCATGCTCAATTCTGTCAGCAATATCGGCAGCCATAGCATCGGCTTTAACATCGTCAATGTGGTCTGGCTCGACAATAACACGAATTTCCCTGCCTGCCTGAATAGCAAAAGTCTTTGCAACACCTTTAAAGCTTTGAGCTAAATTTTCCAGCTTTTCGAGACGCTTAACATAATTTTCAAGAGATTCGCGTCTTGCACCCGGTCTTGCACCACTTATGCTGTCAGCCGCCTGAACCAAAACAGCTATTGGAGATTCCATTTCAATATCCTCATGATGCGCCCCGATTGCGTTAGTAACAATCTTGTTCTCCTTGAACTTTTTGGCAAGTTCCATTCCCAATAATGCATGTGGACCTTCAGTGTTTTTATCCAAGCACTTTCCAATATCATGCAAAATACCGGCACGCTTTGCTATTGTTGCATCCAATCCGAGTTCTGCTGCCATCAAACCACAGAGATAAGAAACCTCCATCGAGTGATTTAAAAGATTTTGTCCGTAACTTGAACGATATTTCATTTTACCTACTAATTTTGATAATTCTGGATGAACATTATGTACACCCAAATCCAGCAAAATGTTTTCGCCGTCTCTTACAATTTCTGTTTCAAGTTCTTTGGTTGTCTTATTGACTACCTCCTCAATTCTTGCTGGGTGAATCCTGCCGTCAACCATCAACTTTTCTAAAGCACGCTTGGCAACTTCCCTGCGGAATGGGTCAAAACCGGAAATTACAACCGCTTCGGGAGTATCGTCAATTATCAGGTCAATACCTGTTGCAGATTCGAAAGCCCTGATATTCCTACCCTCTCTCCCAATAATCCTGCCTTTCATCTCATCACTATCAAGATTGACAACTGAAACCGTGCTTTCTACGCTATGGTCTGAAGCTGTTCTTTGAATTGCCTGAATCACAACCGTCTGAGCATTCTTTTGAGCATTCATTAATGCTTCATCACGTATCGCTTTGGCTTTAGCAGATGCTACTTCCTTTGCCTCATTCACAAAATTATCAATAAGCTGTTGCTTTGCCTCATCTCGCGTCATACTTGCAATAATTTCCAACTGTTGAATTTGCTTTTCAATCAATTTATCAAACTCAACATTCTTCTTTTTAATCTCTTCTTCCCGCTTCTTTAAGTTTTCGTCATAGAACTGGAGTTGTTTTTCCTTTTTGTTAATCATATCAATTTTGGCTTCAACTCCGTCCTCACGTGCCTTAATCTGTTTTTCCAGAATTTGAATTTTAGCTCTTTTGCCTTGATTTTCATTTTCAAATTCCTGCTTTCTTTTATGCCATTCTTCCTTTACCTCCAACAACCTTTCTTTTTTAATATTGTTGGCTTCTTTTTCAGCATCTTTCAAAATGCTCTGAGTCCTTAATTCAGCTTCTTTGATTTTTGAAGCTGCAAGTTTACTTCCTGCAAAATATCCTAAAGCCCAGCCAACAAAAAGCCCTATAATACTAAGTCCTACTACAATCCATAAATTTAACATAGTTTAAACCTCATAACTATAAAAATATATAAAAGTTTCCGGAAATACCCGGAAATCAATCAAATAAAAATTATTCAAAAAATACATTCTTTCAGCTAAAGCTTTTTGCTATCAGCTTTTCGCTAAAAAAATACGTTAATTATTAATGCTGCAAGCTATCGTCGCCAGACTGTGAGTGAAGGTAAGAATCCTAAACTGACACAGTGGGCAACAACCTGATTATATCATACTTCCTACGATACAGTATATCAAATTAATGTTTACCATAAAAATTTTTAGGCCTGTTTTCTATAATCAGAGTATATTTCCCATTTGAAATAACTATAGATTCTTTCGCTTTATCAACTGACAACGATAGTTACAGCTTTGTTTACTTTAGCCAGTTATTAAACTGACAAAAAATTTTCAAAGAACTTTTGAAAACAAATTAATGTTAATTTACGAGAGATATTAATCAGAAACCGAGTTTAATTAAGGAATCAAAACAAAATTTATTTGTAAAGTACAATATTTCATTTATATATGTATTAATCATATTCACTTTTTCGCTTTTTTACTTTTCTCTTTTCAGCATTCTAAAATTTTTAATTTGAAATGGCATCATCCAAATATTTTGCCATTCTGTCTAACTCAGTAACAAGATAATTCTCATCGTTTGTTTTCTCTTTATTCAACTTCAATTTCTTTTCTGCAATATTCAGCGCTGCTAAAACTGCAATCGTCTCCTCGGGTTGATTCAAATAACTTCCTCCCAAAGAGTTAATTTCTTCATTAACTAAACCGCCTGCCTGTATAACTAAATTTTCGTCATCTCCCTTTAATAGATATTCTTTACCGCGAATCTTAACCTTGATTTTTTCAGCCATTTCAACAACCTGCGATTACTTATGATACTTCTTAATTAATTATTATTGCAAAGAAATAATTAAAAATTATTAATATACTATTGCAATTAGTTTTCATATACAATTTATTACTGATTTAAAATTACATCAATAATTGCTATTATACAAGAAAAAATTATTATCTATTAATATTGTCATACCATTTTCTCTAATTTACCAATATATTTTTCAACAGAATTTAAAAGTTCAACCCTTTCATTATCGTCAATATTTAAAATCTTTTTACTTTCTTTCTCTTTAAGATTCCCTTCTTCAAGTAGTTTTTTGGTTTCAGTTAGTTCTTTTTCCATTTGCTCGAATTGCTTTAATATATCGCACCTTTCCTTTGAACGTTCGCTGACATCATTTAGTAGCTGGTCATTAGTTACTTTAATTTCATCGAATGATTTTTTCAATTCATCATTTGCCATTACGAGTTCCTCATTCGTCATCCTGAGCTTGTCGAAGGATGTCTGTAATTCTTCATTTGTCATCCTGAGCTTGTCGAAGGATGTTTGCAATTCCTTATATTTCACTTCGAATTCCAGACCTTCGGTAATTTTTCTTTGACTATCTTCTAAATCATGATTCAACATTTCAATTTTGGAAGACAATTCTTTCTTTTCCTTAATTAAATTTAATGTCTTGCTCTCCGCTTCTTTGTATAATTTAATTTGATTATCCTTGTTTTCAATATCTTCCAGGAGTTCTGATAAAAGCTCTTCCTTCGCTTTTAATTTTCCGAAAATTTCTTCGTTATACTTATTCTTTTCTTCAAAATCGGATTTTAGATAATTGAACTGTATTTCGAAATTCCTGCTTCTGTCAATCAAATCCTGATGTTTGACCTGCAAATCGTCAAATTGAATTTTTATTGCTTCGAAATCTTTAAGTTTATCCTCTAAAGCCAAATTCTCTTCCTCTTTTAATCTTGCCTTCCTCTCATATTCGGCAAATTCCTTATTCAAACCTTCAATAGTTTCTTCATAACTTAATTTTACAGCTTTTAACCTTTTAACTTCAGCATCGCTTTCGCTTAAATCAGATGTCAACTTTAAAATATCGTTAGTTTTTTGCTCATTTTCCTTGTTTAAATTTGCCAGCTCGACAATTAATCTCTCATTCTCTGCCTCGATATTTAAAGCATTATTCAGTTTTTCATCATATTCCTTCCTGGTAAGTTCAAACTCTGCAACCTTGCTCTTCAACTCTTCAATTGTCTGTGAATTTTCATGAAGTAATTTGTTTTTAATGGTAAATTCACTTTGAGCCAATCGGAAACTCTTCTCGATTTCCCTAAGTTCGCTTAAAGATGTTTGCAAATGATAATTTTCTTTCTTCAGCCGGGCATTCTCCTCACTGATTTTATCTGTTAAAGCTACTTTCTCCTCCAAAACCGGGATTTGTTCTTTAAGTTCATTGTATCGAATCCATAGCTTTTCTATCTCGTTGGCTCTTAAAGCCAATTCCTTGTTTTCTGCTTTCAGTTCCTTTATTCCGTTGGCTGTCCTCGTTAAAGCCATCCATAAATTTTTAACTGCAGAAGTCAAATTAACGCTTCCATTTTGTTCATTCGTCTGCTCCATGATTTTTGTCTCCCTTAAAATATTGTTAAAAATCAATTACCAAACAACTAAAATTCTTTCTCCCAATTACCTTTACCCTGTGCTTATTTTCTCAATTGTGCATCAAATCTCACTTCAACTCCAGCAACTATTTTACTAAGAATTTCCTCAATTTCATCATCTTTTAAAGTTCTTTCTTCTGATGAAAAAGTCAGTGAATAAGCTAAACTTTTTTTACCTTTTTCAATTGACTTTCCTTCGTAAACATCGAAAAGAATGACAGACTTCAATAGACTTCCACCATTTGATACTATCTCGTTTTGCACTGTTTCACTCTCGATGTTTGAATTCATTATAAATGCTAAATCTCTTATCATTGAAGGATAAGGTGACACTCCTCTGTATTTTGTCACTGAAGGTTCATAGGAATAAACCATGTTTAAATTAATTAATAACAAATAAACCGGTTTCTCAATATCGAAATATTTTAAATTTTCTTTTGACACCTCACCAATTGAACCGATTATCTCACCATCTGATTTAATAAGCATTGAATTTTTATCGAAAATTAAAAACTCATTTTCATTTTTTATAAACTCGAAATTATTCATTTTAACAAAGGAAAATAATTCTTCGGCAATACCCTTAATATCATAAAAGTCGGATTCTCTTTCGTTTAATCCCCATTGAATTGGTTCGGTTCTGCCTGTTAATGCTACAATCAACTCGTCTTTCTCAAAATGATTTTTTATAAAAGATTTGAAACTGTCACCTACTTTGTGGAATGTTGATCCGATTTCAAATAACTTTAAATCAGAATTCCCGAGACGAATATTTCTTTCAATAGTCTTGAGCATTGATGGTACAAGAGATGGTCTCAATATTGATAATTCCTCTCCTAACGGATTAGCGATTTTCACTAATGGTTCATTAAATAATGAGGCAGTTTTTGGGTCGAGCATATTTTGAGTAATTATTTCATTGAATCCCCTTTTTACAAAGTAATCAGAAATATTATCTCTCAAAGAAGGAATAGTAAGTTCTGGGTTTATATTCTCCCCTGCTAGACTGACTGATATTGAATAATCGGGTTCAATATTATCGTAGTTATAAAGCCGGGCAATTTCTTCTATTAAATCAATTTCCAAGCAAACATCCACCCTTGAGTAAGGTACTTCAACCAAACATGATTCCATATCCTCTGAAAGAATATCAAATCTTAACCTTCTTAACATATCCTTGATTTCATTGGATGAGATTTCAATACCTATAATATCATTTGCCCTTTGGTATCTCAATTTTATTTTTTGTTTTTCGACTGGTTCTGGATATACGTCAATTATTCCTTTATCAATTGTCCCGCCGGTTAATTCAGCAATTAATCCCGAAGCACGATTGAGAGCGCCAATAATATTTTCTATATCTACACCTCTTTCAAACCTGTATGAAGCATCGCTTTGTATCCCTAATTTCTTTGCTGTTTTTCTGATTGATGATGGAGTAAAAAAAGCAGATTCGAGTAAAACATCGGTTGTACCATTACTTATTTCGGAGTTTTCTCCACCCATAACACCACCGATGGCTATGTTCTTATTTGCATCACGAATCATCAGCATTGAATCATCTAAAATTCTTTCCTTGCGGTCAAGAGTCATAAACTTTTCAGCATTCTTAGCTGTTTTACAAATGATTTTATTTCCTTCGATTTTTGCTAAATCAAAGGCATGAAGTGGCTGTCCCTGTTCCATAAGAACAAAATTTGTAACATCAACTACGACATTTACTGGTCTTAGCCCGACATGAATAAGACGTTGTTTCAACCAATCGGGAGATTCAACAACTTTAATGTTCCTGATTATCCTTGCTGAATACCTCGGACATTTCTCATTATCTTCAATTATTACCTTGAAACTTTCTTGAATAGAATTATCGCTCTCATTTAAAACAATCACTGGCATTTTAATTTGCTTTCCTGAAACAGCGGCTAGCTCTCGTGCAATCCCCAAATGGCTGTTGCAATCTGCTTTATTAGGAGTTAAACTTACTTCGAGAATAACATCATCCAATTTCAAATATTCAGCTAATGGTGTACCAATTCCTGTATCTTCATTTAAAACCCAAATTCCATTACTGTCATCTCCTAATTCCAATTCTGCCTGACTGCAAATCATTCCGTTGGATTCAACATCTCTGATTTTTCTTTTTTCAATGACAAAACCTGCCAAAGGAACAATTGCACCCGGCAATCCCAAAACAACTTTTTGTCCTTTAGCTACATTAGGAGCACCGCAAATCACAATGGCTTTTCCATTACCGAAATCAACTTCACATATTGTTAATTTATCAGCTTTGGGATGTTTTTCTGCATTTATTACTTGTGCAGTAACAAAATTATTATATTTACTTTTATAGTCAATTATTTCCTCGACTTCAACACCCATCATTGTTAAAGTTTTCTCAAGCTCTTCCGTAGTATAAGAAAAATCTACTAACTCTTTAAGCCAATTGCAAGAAATGCGCATTTAAATAAAATCTAATTATTAAATAAAACGGTTAATTATTTTATAATCTGCAATTTAAGAATTTTTTACGAAAAATTTTATTTTGAACTAAAATTTAATTTGCAAAAGCTATTCTTTTTTCATAGATTATAATAAAGATTTAATTAAGGAGTCGAACAATGAAAAGCTTTAGAAAAGAACTATGGTTTCATACTAACACAAGAAGGGCATTTATTAACATCACCCATGATGTCGAAAAGTTTGTAAAAGAAAGTGGAATAAGAGATGGAATAGTACTGGTCAATGCTATGCACATAACTGCAAGTGTTTTTATCAATGATGATGAGCCCGGATTGCATCATGATTATGAAGTTTGGCTGGAAAAGCTTGCTCCTGAAAAACCGCATTCACAATACAGGCACAACGGTTTCGAGAATAATGCCGACGCTCACATGAAACGCCAGATAATGGGACGCGAAGTTATTGTTGCGATAACTGATGGCAAACTCGATTTCGGCACTTGGGAACGAATATTCTATGGTGAATTTGACGGAATGAGAAAGAAAAGAGTTTTGGTAAAAATCATTGGGGAATGAAATATACTATTTGTTAAAGGCATTAAAATATTCAAGGAAAAATTTAAAATATTTTTTTATTATCAAATGACTAAATTAAAATTTGTATTTTGGCAATTATTTTTATTAACATTATTTTATTATTATGCAAAATATTCTGAACTATATAGACAGCAAAAAAGATGAATCGTTAAATGAACTAATGGAATTTTTAAAAATCCCGAGCATCAGCAGCGATTCACAATATAATAATGAAATGGAAAGATGCTCAAAATGGTTACTGGAACATTTGATTTCAATTGGTTTATCTGATTCAAAAATAATCCCAACCAAAGGACATCCAATTATATATAGTGAATGGTTGAATGCAGGTAATGACAAGCCGACTGTTCTGATTTATGGACATTATGATGTTCAACCTGTTGACCCAATTGACCTTTGGAAAACTCCTCCTTTCGAACCTGAAATAAGAAATGGTAAAATCTTTGGACGTGGTACTGCTGACGACAAAGGACAGTTATTTACACACATTAAAGCAATTGAATCTCATTTGAGAATAAATAATAGTTTGCCCTGCAACGTAAAACTCCTGATAGAGGGTGAAGAAGAAGCTGGTAGCAGTCATTTAGAAGAATTTATTTTGGAAAATCAGGACTTATTAAAATGTGACATGGCTTTGATTTCAGATACAGAATGGTTCGCTGATGGTATGCCAACAATTTGCTATGGATTGAGAGGTATTTCATTTATTGAATTAACCTTAATAGGACCAAACAGGGATTTACATTCCGGTTCTTTTGGTGGTGCTATCGAAAATCCCGCAAATGCTCTATGTAAGTTAATGACAAAACTGAAAGATGAATACGGAAGAATAACAATCCCTGGTTTTTATGATGATGTTTTGGAATTATCCGGTCAGGAAAGACTTGAATTCAAAAAACTACCATTCAACATTAAATTATATAAACAAGATTTAGGTATCAGGGAAATTTTGGGTGAAATAAATTATTCAACATTAGAGCGAGTCTGGGCAAGACCCTCTTTGGATATAAACGGAATGTTCTCGGGATATTTAGGAGAAGGTGCAAAAACCGTATTGCCATCAAAAGCGACTGTAAAATTCTCAATGCGTTTAGTACCGAATCAGAAAGCTCAGGATATTGCCCGTAAAGCAGAAAAATATCTGAAGTCCTTAATCCCTCCCACCATGAAAGCAGAAATAAAAATTTTGCACGGAGGTAATCCTGTTTTAGTACCAATGAATAGCCACGAAATTAAGGTTGCCGTAAAATCAATGCATGAGGCATTTAGAAAAGATGTTGTTTTTATGCGTGAAGGTGGCTCGATACCAATCACAGAAATATTTCAAAATGTCCTGAAAGCTCCACCTGTCCTGATGGGATTTGGTTTGCCATCAGATAATGTTCATTCACCAAATGAAAGTTTCTCGGTTGAAAACTTTTGGGGTGGAATAAAAGCTTCAGCTATATTTTTAAATGAAATTGCTAAGTAATTAAATCTTATTCAAATTTGTAATGTTTTTTGACTGGTTCAATGACATTCCAAATACAATTCAAACCTTTGGGAAAGGTTATAAAATCACCTTTGCCAATTGTAACTTCTTCAAAGTCTGTTTTTACAATTACCTTTCCTTCGAGAAAAAGACATGTTTCTTGTGAATCATAGGACCAGTCAAACTGTGATATTTCCTTTGTCCAGATTGGCCAGGATTTTATGCCCAAATCATTAATTTCATTGTCACTTAGTTTTTTGATTTCAATTTTCATTTTTTTATCTCCCATTAAATCAATGAAAAATTATTGCCCAAATATAAGTTATTTGACAAATATAGGAATTATTTAATTACAATACTCATGAATTTTAAGAATTTAACAATAAAATCATGCATAAATTGTTATTTTTGTTGTTTATTTTTTTACAATTTAGGAAATTAAGAATGTCTTTTAATTTAAGTGTAATTGGAACAGGTTATGTCGGATTGGTAACGGGTACATGCTTTGCTGCGACAGGAAATAATGTTATTTGTGTAGATGTCGAGGAAGAAAAAGTAAAAAGTTTACAAAAAGGAGTCCCCACAATTTTTGAACCCGGATTGGAAAGATTATTAAAGACAAATGTTAAGGAAGAACGAATCAGATTTACTACAAATCTTGAAGATGCTGTAAAAAATTCGTTGATTATATTTCTTTGTTTGCCAACCCCACCCTACGAAGATGGTTCTGCTGACCTTCATCATGTTATGGGAGTTGCAGATGAGATAGGAAAAATTTTAAAATCAACTAATTTTAAGGATAAAAAAATTATTGTAAATAAAAGTACTGTCCCGGTCGGAACAGCAGAAAAAGTTAGAAATATTTTAAAAAAACATATTAGTGTAGATAAATTTGAAGTTGCAAGTAATCCTGAATTTCTTCGGGAAGGATTTGCTGTTGAAGATTCAACCACTCCTGAAAGAGTTGTTGTTGGTACCTCTAGCGAATACACAAAAAATATAATGCTTGATTTGTATCAGCCATTTGTTCGTACAGGTAATCCTATTATTATCATGGATGAAAAAAGTGCTGAAATTACAAAATATGCCGCTAACTCTTTTTTAGCAACTAAGATATCTTTTATGAATGATTTATCGGCATATTGTGAACAAACAGGTGCAGACATCGAAAAAATCAGGCATGGAATAGGAGCAGACAGCAGAATAGGTAAAAAATTCCTTTTCGCCGGTATTGGTTACGGAGGTTCTTGTTTTCCTAAAGATGTCAGAGCATTGCTTTATTCAACTGATACAGCAGGGACACCGCTCGACATAGTCAGAGCCGCCTGGGAAGTCAATCAAAAACAAATTTCAAGATTTACAGACAAAGTTTTAAATCGTTTCGGAAATGATGTTAAAAATAAAAAGTTCGCACTTTGGGGACTGGCTTTCAAGCATAATACCGATGACACAAGGGAAGCACCTGCTTTTCGGATTATTGATATTTTACTTGAAAAAGGAGCAACAATTTTAGCTTATGACCCTGAAGCTATGGAAAATACAAAATTGAGATATGCTGATAAAATTGAATATGCAGAAAACTTTTATTCAGCTTTAAATGGTGTTGATGCTCTGTTAATCGCAACAGAATGGACGGTTTTTAGAAGTCCTGACTTTAAAAAAATTAAGAGTTTGATGAAACAACCAATAATTTTTGATGGACGAAACTTGTACGACCTTGATGAAATGGAAGAACAAGGATTTGAGTATTATTGTATTGGCAGGAAAGCTATTAATTCAAAATTATAAAATGAATTTAAGTTAAAAAGGGACTGTTTTAAAAGGGCAGTCTTTTTTTTATAAAAAGTAATAATATTCGCCTATTGTATATTATTAATCAAAAAATATTTAAATATTATTTCTGATTTTTAGTACTTTTTACTAATCGTACATAGTAGTTATTTACATTTTTTCTACATTCATTTTCGACTATATACAATCGTTGATTTTATTTTTTTCCCGCCATTGTAAATTCCTCAAAACAAGATAGTTGCTACTGAGGGAATTTAACTCAACTTATAAACAATGAATGTTCATAAATTCCTGAATTTATAAAGTTTTTATGGCATTTAAATTGTGTCTTTTAAAATCAATATTCTTATTAGAATATGATAGAAACAAGATGTTAATATATTCATGGAGGAAATTGAAAATGTCGAAAAATATAATCACTCAACTAAAATTTCTACTATAAAATTGTCGTTGATTTTTAAGTAAATCATCCAACAATGGATAATATCAGTTTTGCGGAACTGCTCGAAAAGTTATACCAACTTGAGCAATTCTCCTCATCAGTTTTTAATATTGATGAGGATTTGGAATATAGTCGCTTAACTGAATTAGTATCCTCTTCAGCTATCCCTGGCTTAATCGGAAAAACTGCAGTGTTTGAATCTAATAAAATCTATTTTAATGGAAATTTACCTGTTGAGTTTTTCGGTAATATTATTCAAAGTCTTAAATCATTAGAAATTATTATTTCCGATAGCAGGGGTAATATTATATACAATAAGATTGTTGATGATATTAGTATCATGAAAGGAAAATTCGTTTGGACCGGTGTTAACAACTCAAATCAGAAAACACCCAAAGGTGATTATATAATAAATTTAATTACAAAAAACCAAGCAAATCAAGAAGAAAAAATAAATACATTACAAAAAGGAGAAATCTCTAAAATGATATTTCTTAAAAAAGGAGTTTTTTTTGAAATAAATAATCTAAGAGTACCATACGATTCAATAATTGAAATTTATAGTTAAGAACAATACAGTTTTCCTTGAAGGCTTCCTTCAGAAAAGGGGTTACTACAATTCAAAAGAAAGCAACAAACCTCAAGGAAAATAATACAGTAAATTTCAACTAATTATAGGATTTTATTGCATCTTCGACAGTATCTGCAAGATTGAATAAATCAGTCAACTGCGATATACTCAACATTGATTTCACAACTTCCTGAGCACCGACCAAAGTAATGACTGTATCATATTCTTTTAATTGCCTGTGTGCCAGAAGCAATGCACCCAAACCACTGGAATCAATATATTCGACATCTGAAATATCCAATATTAATCCCTTAATTGTCGGCTGGCAAATTATCAGCAACTCTGCCTTGAGGTTAGCTGAGTTTTGAGAATCAAGATTTTTGGTTTTAAGAGTAAAAACCACATAACCGTTATTATTTTCTATAGAAAAGTTCATCTCTAATAATTAATTATTGAAAAAAATTCTTATTTTGTTCTGCAAGTTAAAAACAAATTCTTTTTTATTGAAATTTATTTTGTGAAAAATTGAAGAAAATTGAAAATATTTTGATTATCCGGCTTAGTTCCATGGGTGATGTTATTCTAACAACATCCCTCGTTAGGCAAATTAGAAACCATTACCCAAAAGCAAGAATTGATTTTGTTACATCCAAACAATTTACTGAAATATTAAAATTTAATCCTCATTTGTCTAATTTGATTGAATATGACAAGCAAAGCACAATAAATGAAATTGCAGTATTAAAGAAGAACATTAAACAATCGTTGTCAGGTGGCAGATATGATATTGTAATTGACCTGCAAAGAAACCTTCGTACAAAGATATTAAGAAGCGGCTTGGGCAACAAATACCTTTTTGTGAATAAGTTGAGGTTACATAAACTCTCTTTGGTTTATTTCAAAAGACCACTCCTAAAGCAAATTATACCAATTCCTGATATTTATCGTTTAGCGGCTTCACCACTCGGAATAGAAGATGATGGCAAAGGTCTTGAGCTATGGCTTCCTGATGATCCGCCAACTTATAAACCTAAGAAAACAGATAGTGTCAACAAGCCATTCAAAATTGCAATAGCTCCGGGTGCCTTTCATGAAACAAAACGTTGGCAAAAGGAAAAGTTCTCTGAATTAATTCATCTGCTCAAAATGCAATATAATGCAGACATATTACTCGTCGGAGGAGTTAAGGATAAAACCATCACTGATTGGATTAAATCGCAAATTAATTTTCCTTATGAAGATTGTACAGAATCCAATTCGATAATAAAAACTGCCGGTGCTATTGATTCAGCCGATTTGCTTGTTTCGAATGATACAGGTGTTGTTCATATAGCTACTGCGAGAAGAGTACCCGTTGTCGCTGTTTTTGGTTCTACCGTTAAGGAATTCGGCTTCATTCCATATAGAATCGAACATGAAATTGTTGAAAAAGCACTTTACTGCCGACCATGCACTCATTACGGTTTGAATAAATGCCCGAAAGTACATTTTAATTGTATGAATGAAATAACAGTAGAGGATGTTTTAACATCCATATTAAATATTTTGAAGTCAACTTTTGATTTTTCAATTTAAAGCCGGTAACCAACTTAACCCGATGTAATAATAAATTCGGTAAAATATTCAAAAGATGATATTTTTCTGAAAATTATTTTTTTAGTGTTTTTGATATTCAGATTATTTTATTATTTTACGTTTGATTTATTTTTTCATAAAAAGTATTTATTTTAAATTATCAATATTATTTTAATTATATGAAAAATATTCTTGTTGTTTTGATTAGTATTTTACTGATTTTATTCTTTAATTTTTGTGCTGAAAGCGAGAAAACAAACAATATTGAAGAAATATTTTTTAGCGTTGATTCTTCAAAATTGGGCGAAAAAATAAATGTATCAAACCTTAATATTTCAATAAATCCTCCCAAAAAATGGGAGCTAATGAATTATGATTCTACACTGGTTATTTTAAATAGTGTAAAATCTCAATTGGAGAACAAAGTACTGCTCTTAGAACTACAAAGATTATTTATTGATTCAACTACAAATTCAATAATGATACTATCCAAACTTTTGGATAAAAGCCATGTTGGTAAAAAACAATTTATTGAGCTATACACTCAGCAAATCAAGAAAATTGAAGAAGGTTCACAATTAATGATTAATGATTTTATTAAAGGTGAATTTGATGTTACTCAGTTTCTTATTAGAAATAAAAATTATATAAATTTCAAATTGGTTGCTTTCAATAAAAAAAACATATTGCAACTTGATTTTTATGTGCCACCTAAGGAATACAATATAGAAATAGCCAAAGCCATTGAATCATCAATTGGCTCATTAAATTTATTAAATAATTAAGGATAGGAGGATTTATGAAAAAAGTATTTGCAGGTTTTTTTATAGCAATCATTTTGTTAATTGAAATCGGGTGCTCCACTCATCACCATATTATTGGTAACGGAGCAAAAGGTAATACTGAATTAACAGCAAGACAATGGTATATTCTATTTGGCTTAGTCCCGTTGAACAATGTTGATACAAAAGAGATGGCAGCCGGTGCTAATGATTATGAAATCATTACCCAGACTTCCTTTTTGGATATCGTTATTAACATATTTACCGGATATGTAACAATATATTCTCGAACAGTTCAAGTAAAGAAATAAAGTTTTCAATTGATGAAATGGGTTTGGCTTTTTATTATTTTACATTCTTTTGAATTCTTTCAATTTTATAAAGAAAATTTTCGAATAAAATTGTTACACAATTTCATTTTCTTAGAAACAAGAAAAATCATTCAATAAAATAAATCCCGTTATACGAAAATGAGAGGATAAGTATTATTACTGCTATCCATCCGACGAGCATTCTGTTTTGACTGATTGGCTCATCATCTCGTAAAGGCGGGTGGTCTAACTTAATAAATAATTTAGTAATGATTCCCCAAAAAAGCCAGCCTGTCCATGCTTCAAAAACAATCGGTATATGAATTTTTATCCAGTGCAAAGGACCAAAAAATATTTGCTTCAGGAAATAATACGATGAACCAGAATCTTCACTTTTTAGCAAATCATGACAAAGACTGAGAAGCCCAAGACCACCCATAAACATGATGAGCCACCAGAAAATTCTCGCTATCTTGCCCTGCATTTTTTTTCCGAACATAGCATAAGTTATGTGCCCTCCGTCGAGCTGACCAATAGGCATCATGTTTAATGTAGTGACAAACAAGCCAAACCATCCGACATTCAAAAATGGATAATGGTAAATTTCATTCATCGGTGGAAGGAAACCGCCTGGATTGGCAAATATCTTACTCAGTATCGAATACAAAATCGTATCCCCAAAAAACAATCCTTCTGTTGGAATCAATCCTTTATTCAATACAAGATAATTCGGGTGTATGTTGTAGATGAAATCAATCCCCGGCAAAGTCATAAATCCGTAAGTGAGAAAAATCAGCGACATTACAAAACCGCCGATTGGTCCTGCAACACCGATATCGAACAAAGCAGTTCTGGACATTATCGGTGACCTTGTTCGAATGACAGCTCCGAAAGTACCGAATAGCCCTACCAGTCCCGGTGCCGGTGGAAATGGTATAAAGTACGGCAGAGTTGCATCAACATTGTGGTAACGTGAGGCAAAGTAATGCCCAAACTCATGCGAGATGAAGAAGAGCATCATCAAAATTCCATAGGTCAAACCATAGCTAATATTTTCAAGATGGGTGAAATCCTTACCCGCCCATTGCACACCAGCTATCGTCGTAGACAGGAATGTTGCAAGGAAAAGAAACAAATGGAAATACACGGAATGCTTTTTCCTTTGCTTTGGCTGATAATATGAATAAAATTCCTGACTCATCTCAATTTTCAAATTAAAAAAATAATTCGGGATAGAGACGGAAATTGTTTGATTTTAGGTTGATTCCCAAAAAAGTGCTGTGTTTGGCAATTTTGTCTTTTATCCGACTAGTTTTAATGGCTGATATTTTTTACTTTATGTTTATATTTGACAATGAGTTAAATAAAATCCAATCTAAAAATGTCATCATTATCATCGGTTTTTAAAAAATATCTGAATGCCAAAAGCTGAAGGAACTTTTTAATTTGCATTTTTGCATCAAGAGTAGTGCAATTCCGAATTAGGTATTGCAAAAAGTGCATTCTGTAACTTTTGAATTTAGAAAGATTTATAAAAATTGTCAATACTATTTGCTTCATTTGCACCGATTTTTTGAGGGTTTCATATTTGTCCGAACTTTGATTTTTGTGATTTATATGATTAATGTGATTTTTACACACCCCGTCCTTCGGACACACTAATGATTGAGGGGATTTTTCAGCAATAAATTTTTAATGAAAACCAAACTTCATATTTGCTACTTCTTCGACGGAGACGTCGAAGCTACTTCAAAGAACAATCTGCACGAAAATATGGGATTTGAAATGAACTACAAGAAAATTATTTTAAAAGGATTTTTATTTTATTTTTATTTTATTTCGTGAAACATCGAAACGTGAGAACGTGAGAACGCAGAAGACAGAAGTCTGAAGTCTTAATGACTGAAAAACAGAAGCACAGAAGACAGAAGAATTTTAACCACAGAGGACAAGGAGAGTTTACACAGAGTGCTCGGAGTTTTTTTGTCGGAAATTTGATTTTTGAGAATAGTTTGATTTTATAAAACAAAGTTCTTAGATAAATTTATAAACTCATATTCTTCAAAATCAACATCAATATGGTTATCATAAAACTCAACAATTTCTTCTTTTATAATTAATCCAACCTTATTCTCTAAATACAAAGGAGCCCCGATATATGTTGATTTTTTAAAAGAATCTTCTATCTTTCTTCGACGAGATGATGGGGCAACTATAAATATTTTTTTTGATAAATCATGATTTACTTCAAGTAATTTCATGAATCTTTCAAATCCAGATATTATGGTGGTTGATTCTTCAACTTCAAAAGCATATCGGGGATTTGATAATTTATCAATCCAAATTACATCTATTTGTTTAATTCTATCTCTTTTAAATTTATCATCTGTGTTAATTGGTAAATCTTTTACAGAAATATCTTTGAATTTGTAACCCATAAATGAATCAACCGTTTGCTCTCTTTTCCCAATCCAACTTTTAAATCCAAGATAATTACCAATTTGAACTAATCTGAAAATAATTTCAGAATGTGTTCTCATACCAGCGTTAACTTTTACTAATTTATCTGAGATAACTTTGCCGAAATCAAATGCAATTTGATCCGGTTTTAATAACCATTGATTAGTTTTCTTGTTTTTATAAGCAATTTCATTTAAAATATTAGTTAAATCTTTGTGTAATTTATCTACTGGAAATTTTTTATCATCCTTATAAATTTCAAAAATTTCCTTATGAATATCGTCTAGTTTCATTCCTTTTTTTTCTTTCAAAAGACTTCTCACAAATATCATTAATTCGTCTAATTGTGAGAAATAATCTTTTTCATATATATCATGTTTTTTATCAGGATCTTTTACATAGTACTTATTAGTATTCGGATCAAAAACAAAAATATTTTCATTGTCTAGAATTTGATCGAGCTTTAAAAAGCCTTTTTTCTTTGCTTCATGAATAGTATTATTATTCAACAACTTATCTAACACTCTTTGATAAATAATATCTATTTCAGCACCATTATGCTCAATACATGCTCTTTCAATCTCATTAAGAATGTAAATCTTCAAATCATCGGGTTTCTCTCTTGCTAATATTTCATAAGTTTTTTGGAAATTAGCAATTCTCTGACTGCATAAAACATTCGCTGGATTTCTTTTATAATGTACTGATGAATTATTTGTTGGCTGATATACCGAACCTTTGAATTCCATCCCGTTATCTTGATTTGAATCAATTATTAAATTCCAAAATTCTAATTTTTTGTGTGCAAATACTAGTGATAGCCAGCCATCTTTTTTCAAAGATTTGCTCATCTCCTTAAAACTTTTTGAAAGTAATTCTTCATAATTTTGTTGTGATTTATCTAGATTACCACCTTCGATAATCTCATCTTTTCTCATTTCATTTTTTATATCGAAACCAAGCCATGCATTCCACATTGTTGATAAATCGAGATATGCTATATTTCCTCCGTATGGTGGATCTGTATAAATATAATCAATTGTTCCTTCCGGTATGTGTTTACTTAGATTTAAAACTGAATCATTGATACACAAAAAATTATCTTTAACCGAAAAACCTTCTGTTAACTTGTTCCATTGCACTTTTCCCTTAAGAATTAATTTAAATCTCCTTTCAAAATTTTCCCAAACTTTTATTTCAATTATCTTTTTAGGAAACCAATACCTATATTGTGCAAAAATTGCGGCACCACCATCACCTATATTTATTTTATTTCCTTTTTGTCTGCTCATACTTAAGTTATAAGTAATATTGACTCTTGATATTGTAGCTGAAAATACTAATTTCATTTGATTTTTTATATCAATATCTTCAATCTGGTTTATCTCGTTCCACAAAATAGATAGACTCAGAAGTTGTCCTTTTGTCCACAGCTGTTCAACGAAATCATAACCGGCATCAGTATTTTTGGGCAATTTGATGCCTTTGGGATACCAATATTTCAATTTCTTTTTATTAACTTTATCTCCGGATAATGAATCAATATTTTTTATTTTTTTTCCAACTTTGTCTTCTATATTCGTAAAAGCTTTTATAAACTTATTCGTATCAATTTGTGCAACAGTTTGCTCTGTAATAAAACATGCCAATGGATTAATATCAAATACTATTGCTTTTCTTCTCTTTGCTAAAGCTTCAATTGCGGAAACTCCTGTTCCACAAAAAGGGTCCAAAACTGTATCACCTTCTATAGTAAAATTTTCAATATAAGCAGATACTACATTTGAAGCTTGTTTAGTAAAATACGGGTGCATATATAAATGCCAAGCTTTTCCTTTGTCCGGTTTAATTGGATGTTCTATAATATTCATTTGTAATATTTTTTAAATTGTAACAAAATCTAGGTCAGTTGAACGAGTGAAATTAATCACTTGTCCTATTTGTTGTAAATTTTGAATTGAGTTCTGCTGAAAAGGTTCATAAATCGAAATCAATTCTTTGTCAATTTGAAAAAGTTCAGATTTAATCTCGTGTACTAAGCCATAATCTTTTGCTTCTGTTGGATTCAATGTCTTTCTATCATGCATATCTTTTTCAATAAGATCGCATGCTTTCCCAGTATTATCAGCTATAACTCTTGCAATATTTTTTTGGTCAATTTGTAGCGACTTTAAATTTTCATTAATCTGAAATTCATCAAAACTTGCTTGTCCTTGAAAATTCATTTTAACACCATGGATAAGAAATCTTGCATGAGGCACACAAAATCTTTTTTTACCTGAGCAATAAATAACTACACCTATTGAATCAACACTTCCAAAATTATAAGTTATTGTTTCAATCGGAGCTCCTTTGAGAAAGTTGTATACCGATAGTCCATGAAAAACAGACCCACCTGGTGATGATAATAATAAATTTAATCTTTCGTATTTGTTTTGAATTTTATTATCGATTACTTTCATCAAAGTATCTACAGTTTGCGGTATAACTGGTGCCATAAATCTTATAAATGTTTCTTTCATTTTTTACTCCTTGTAGTTTATATTATTATATTAATTAAATGTCCTTCCCCTTACTTAAACCACGACTTTACTTCTTTGTTTGACGGCAAAGGTAAGTCGAGATTTTCTTTTTTTCTAAAGATTGCGAGGTCATTGAAAAATTTGTTTGGGTGTTCCTTCTTCAAAGCATCTATTGAGCTGAAACCCATTTTTCGGATATGTGCAACCCAATCTTTAGGGATTCCAAGAGCAATGAAGTCTTCATCTTTTGTAACATTGGTATTTTTCTCGGGACGCATTTGCGGGAAGAATAATACATCTCGGATTGTTTGTGCACCTGTCAAAAGCATTACAAGACGGTCAATGCCGATACCCAAACCAGATGTTGGCGGCATACCCACTTCGATTGCGTAAAGGAAGTCGTTGTCAAGAATCATTGCTTCTTCATCACCTTCGGCACGGATGATTGCCTGCTCTTCGAGACGTTGTCTTTGGTCGCGTGGGTCATTCAGCTCTGTGAAAGCATTTGCCATTTCATGTCCGTTGATGAAAAGTTCGAAACGTTCGACGATGCCTTCTTCACCTGAGCGATGCTTCTTTGCAAGAGGCGACATTTCGATTGGATAGTCAATTACAAATGTTGGTTGAATGAGGTTGGGTTCTACTTTGGCACCGAAAATTTCATCGAGAAGTTTCATCTTGCTGAAGCCCGTGTCAACTTCGATGTTAAATTCTTTTGCGATTGCCAAAAGGTCTTCCCTGCTTTTACCTTTCAGTTCATAACCGGTGAATTCTTTGTAAAGGTCAAACATTTTTGCCCTGCGGAAAGGGAGTTTCAGTGAAATGTTGTTGCCACCATATTCGATTTCCTCAGTGCCATTAACGTTCTTAGCGATTGTGTTGATGAGGGTTTCAGTCATTTCCATCATCCAGATATAATCCTTGTAAGCAACGTAAATCTCGAGAGCGGTAAACTCCGGATTGTGCATTTTATCCATGCCTTCGTTTCGGAAATTTTTGCTGATTTCGTAAACACCTTCGAATCCACCGACGATGAGCCGTTTGAGATAGAGCTCATCGGCAATTCTCAGGAAAAGGTCAATATCCAAAGTATTGTGATGAGTAACAAACGGGCGGGCAGTTGCACCACCGTAGATTGGCTGAAGGACTGGGGTTTCGACTTCGAGCCAGCCCATATCGTCGAAGTATTTTCTCATTTGGGAAATAATCTTGGACCGTTTTTGGAAAACTTCGCGAACATCGGGATTGACAATCAAATCGAGATATCTCTTTCTGTAACGAAGTTCGATATCAGCGAAAGCATCGTGAACAATTTTGTTGCCCTGTTCATCTGTTTCTTCCTTTGGTGTTGGAATGACACGCAATGATTTGCACAGAACAGTCAGATTTGTTGCATGAACGGAAACTTCACCGGTCTTGGTTCTGAAAGCATAACCTCTCACTCCGACAATATCACCAATATCGAGCTTTTTGAAAATTTCGTACAAATCGGCGATATCATCTTTTTTGAGATAAACCTGAATTTTTCCGGTACTGTCCTGAAGATGGCAAAAGCTTGCCTTACCCATATTTCTGACACTCATTATTCTACCTGCAATTGAAACATTGCTAAGTGCCTTAGGGTTCTCGTCCGAGAAATTGGCTAATATATAATCAGCATTATGTGTTTTTTCAAAATTATGTGGATAGGTAACAACACCTGAATCCTCGATTTCTTTTAGTTTTTGGAGACGGAACATCTCCTGGTCATTTAATAGTAAATCCGACATATAATTATGTTAAAAAAATAGTAATACAAATGTAAATAGCAAAAATACGAAAATTATGTAGTTTTGTAATTATATGAATCGAATATAAATTAAGGTTTGATAAATTAAAATCAGGATTTAGAATGAAAAAGTTAATTTGTTTGATGGCTATTATTATAATTTCAAGCACAGTTCATGCACAGGAAAAAGAAGAGGAAGTTAAAACTTTCTTCGGGAATAAGGAGTATGAATACGGTGGTTATGGCTGTCCTGAAGTAAAGTTCACATCATTCATGCAGCAATTTGCAGTTATGGCAGGTGGCAAAGGTGGTTGGGTCATTGACCATACATTTACCATTGGTGGTGGTGGATATGGACTTGTAAGTTCAGTTGAAGCACCAGATATTTACAATAAACCTAACAATGATACAAGAGAATATTACTTTCAAATAGGTTATGGAGGTTTATTTCTCGAATATACTTACTCGTCCAATAGTTTGGTTCACTTTACTGTCAATACTTTGATAGGTGCTGGGGGTGCTTCATTTACTCCTTATCGCTATGGCATGAATAACAACATGGGATATGACAATGAAAGGTTTGACAGTTCACCGTTTTTCGTTGTAGAGCCGGGAATAGGAGTTGAATTGAATGTTTTCAAATTTTTCAGGATTGAACTTGGGGCAAGCTACAGATATATATCAGGGATGGATTTAAACGACTTTGGAAGTGCATGGTACAATGAACCGTCAGCAAATCTTGCGTTTAAGTTTGGAAATTTTTAATTGTCAATATTGTAACTATTCTTTTATTAAACACGTCTTATAATGAGTTTTATGAGTTTAATGAGTTGATTAATCAGATGCATTTTTTAGTAATAAGTTTCTTAAATATGGTTAGTAAAATAAAAAAGAAAGCAGTTCCAATTGTTAGCATTTTTCTATTTTCACTTGCATTACTGCCTTGTAAACAACTTTATCCTATTGCAGTAGATGATAAGGTTGGATATATTGACTCGACAGGGACAATTGTTGTTAAACCTGAATATGAAACTATAATCCAATATTATGATGTTCCCATAAAAGAGAATAAGCTGAGAGGAATTAAATTCCCGAGAAATGCACATTTTTCCGAAGGGTTTGTAACTGTCCGTGAAGCAGATTATTTTTTGTTTATACCTTTAAGATACAAATATGGATTAATTAATGATAATGGTGTTCAGGTTATTTCGGGAAAAGATTATGAAGTCGGGGCTTTCAAAAATGGGATTGCTGTTGTTCGCCAGCCAAGAAAGCATTTTCAATACGTTTACGATAATGTGTTTGGATACATAAATAACAAATTAGAATTAATAATTGAGCCGAAGTACAAATGGGCAGGTCAGTTCAATGACGGATTGGCTTTGGTAACGACTAAGGATTACTTTGGTTACACTGATTTGAATGATTCATTGGCGATTGAACCGGTTTATCAGGATGGGACTAATTTTTCTGAGGGTTTAGCCGCTGTTTCCGTTAATAATATTTATGGTTATATTGATAAAAGCGGGAAAATGGTTATCCCTGAGCAATTCGTTAAGGCATGGGCTTTTTCTGAAGGAATAGCAAGAGTTTATTTCGGAAGTCGTTTTGGTTTTATTGATAAAAACGGGAAAAAATTATTTGATAAGACTTATGCTTCTGCAGGGGATTTTTCGGAAGGTCTGGCAAAGGTCGTTGAGGAAGGAAATATAGGTTTCATTGATAAGTCAGGCATTTTGGCTATACCGGCACAATTCAACAATGCGAGTGATTTCCAAAACGGAATAGCGGCTGTAGAAATAAACGGCAAATGGGGTTTTATTGACAAAAACGGTATGTTCGTATTACCACCAATTTATGATTATGCTAATAATTTTGAACAGGAACTTGCAGAAGTTTGGATAACAGAACCATCAATAGACCCTGATAAACCAAATGAACCTGAAATGTGGTATATCAACAAAAAAGGGCAGAAAATATCAAGAGTATTTTGGGATGAGAAAACTTTTTTATGGTGGTAATGAAACATTTTCCGGTTTTTTGTGTTATTACTTATAATTGGAGTAACAAAAGGAAAAAACTTTATGAAAACTATGAAAAAAGAAAAATTCGTTAGTATCTTAGGAGCTATATTTCTAACTTTTATTGGTATTTTTCTAACGCAATCCTGTACAAATAAGACTGAGAAAGACCCTGTTTGCACTGACCCGTTTGCATTTGAAAAAGCAGGGAGACTAATAAATCATACTGAATGCAAAAATACCGGCGGAATAATCGAGACATTTACTTCTAAAACAGATGAATGCATTACATTCATTTATTATGCAAACTATAATATACTTCAGCTTTCGCATATAAATGCCGGATTTAATTGCTGTCCAAAAAAAATAAGTGCTTCCTATAAATTTACTAACGATACGGTTAAAATATTCGAAAAACAAGCAGAAGCAGGTTGCAAATGCGAATGCTTATACGATGTGAATTATGAACTAAGGAATTTATCGCCGGGAGTATATCATATTGAAATATTCGGACCTTTGACAGACGGGAAAAATAAGCCACAACTCGCATTTGATATTGATATTGTCAAGCACGCGGATAGCACCTTTTGCATGTATCGCGGATTTTATCCGTGGATGGAGTAAAAAATTTTTTAATTAAGAACATTTTCATTACAATAATTATTATTGTTTAAGTTTGAACTTTGATAATTCTTCAATTTTCATTAAGTTGTTTTATCTTTCTTTTATTATTAAACTACTCATTATCTTAAATATTATGAAAAAAGTTGTTGTAATTGGTGGTATGGCAGCCGGATGTAAAGCGGCGACGAGATTGAAGAGGTTGAAACCTGAGTACAGTATTACTATTATTGAAAAAAAACCGTTTGTGTCATTTGGCACATGTGGAATGCCGTTCTATGCATCAGGTGATGTTGAGGATTTTATGGCATTAGCTACGACACCCTGGGATATGGTAAGGGATGAACATTTTTTTAAGAATGTAAAAGATATTCAAGTTTTGACAAATACCGAGGTTACCAAAATCAATCATAAGGATAAAATTGTTTTTACGGTTAATTGCCAGACAAATGACGAGAAATTGATTGAATATGATTACCTGGTACTTGCAACAGGTGCCAAACCGGTTAAACCATCTTTTCCTTATACTGAGTCAGAAAAAATTCTTGATTTTCATAATCCACTTAATGCAAAAAAATTCAAAGAACTTGCACAAACAGGAAAAATCGGCTCTGTTGCAATAATAGGTGGTGGATTCATAGGGGTTGAGCTTGCAGAAGCAATGGTTTCACTTTGGGGAATTGAAACCTATTTGATAGAATTGACTGACCGACTTTTACCTCAAACTTTAAACAAGGAAATTTCGGATTTACTCGTTAAGACATTGCGTAATGAAGATATAAATGTTTATTTGGAAACTGCAGTAGAGTCAATCGTTGTTGATGATAGCGGCGATAATAAAGTGTTGTTGAATAATGGTGATTCAATTATTACAGATTTAGTATTTATCTGTACGGGTGTCGAACCAAATACGGATTTAGCCAAAATGATTGATGTTAATACCGAAAAATCCGGTGGAATACAGGTTGATGAGCAATTAAGGACAAACATTGCCGATGTCTGGGCTGCTGGGGATTGCATTGAGATTAAGAATTTAATTACAGGTAATCTATCATTTTGTCCGTTAGGTTCACTAGCAAACAGAGAAGGTAAAGTTGTGGCTGAATCAATAGCAGGTTTGGCGACAGACTTTAAAGGAGCAGTCGGGACAAACTCAGTGAAAGTTTTTGGATTTATCGTTGCTTCTGCGGGATTGAACGAAAACTCATTAAAAACATGTGAAATGGATTATTCCTGTGTTTGGGGGACATTTTATGACAGACCTGATTATATGCCGGATTCAAAGATACTTTTCGGGAAATTAATTTATGAGAAAAAAACCTTGAGATTATTGGGATTGCAAATAGCAGGAAGAGGTGAAGTAACAAGATATATTGACGTATTTTCGGTATTTGCTTCTAAACATGGTACTGTTAATGATTTGATTGAGTTTGAACATGCCTATACACCTACTCATTCAAGCCCGATGAGTCCTCTGAATTTATTGGGAGCTATGGCTGTTTCACAGGAATTGGACGGTATTATTTGTGCTAATCCAAATGAGCTGGATAACTTTGACGGTACACTTTTGGATGTCAGAGAGCAATCGGAAATTCTTTCATTTAAATGTGAAGGAAATGTGATTGAAACATCTATAGCAAATTACCGTAATATTATTAAAGATATGGACAAGACTATGTCTTTGCTGGTTGTATGTCAAAAAGGTCCGAGAGCATACGAAGCGGCAAGGTATTGCAAACATTTAGGATTTGAAAAAGTGAAATATCTTGGAGGTGGTATTCAGCTTGCAAAGCAAATGCTTGACAGGGCAGAATAGTCTTGCAATAAAATGAGGGGTTTTAAGTTTATTGAGTTTATTGAGTTTAATAAGTTTTATTAGTTTATTTTGTTTCATGAGTTTGAATTTTGTCGATTTTCTAAAATTCTAATTTTTAAGTTTAAAGAGTATAATATGAATAAGAAAAGATTGAAGATGTTATTGCTGTTAATAGCAATATTTAGTATAGATTTTGCGATGTCAAATGCACAGACTGAGACATCCAATGAGGAATTTGATGCAAAAATTGACAAATTCTATCAGGTCCTTTGGACAGCTAAGGAAAATTATCTTGAGGATATTGATACGGACAAATTAGTTACTGAAGCTATCAAAGCGGCTTTAGAAAAACTTGACCCACATTCTATTTACCTTCCTCCGCAGAAAATGCAAACTGAGAATGAGAGATTTGCGGGTAGTTTCGAAGGTATCGGTGTACAGTTTCAAGTTATCGAGGACACTATTAATATTATTTCTGCGATTGCCGGAGGTCCAAGCGAAAAACTCGGTATAACATCAGGTGATAAAATTGTAAGGATTGATGGTCAGTCAGCAATTAAAATGGATAATGACACAATTCAAAGTAGATTACGAGGAAAAAAAGGGACAGTAGTAAATGTACAAATATTGAGAAGCGGCGAACCTGAATTACTCAGCTTTGATATTGTCAGGGATAAAATACCGCTTTACAGTGTGGATGCATCATTTATTATTGACAGTACAGATATTGGTTATTTATCAATCAACAGGTTCATGCAGACGACACACCGGGAGTTTTTGGATTCGATGAAAAAGTTGAGTGACCTTGGTATGAAAAAATTAATACTCGATTTGCGGGGTAATCCTGGAGGATACTTAAATCAGGCATTTTTGTTAGCAGATGAATTTATAAAAAACGGGAATATGATTGTTTATACGAAAGGCAGAAAGCCCACATTTGATGAAAATCATTATTCAAGACCAGGTGGCAGATATGAAAATTTACCTCTGATTGTTTTAATTGATGCTGGTTCTGCATCCGCAAGCGAGATTATGGCAGGAGCAATACAGGATTTGGACAGGGGTTTAGTAGTCGGTGTAACATCATTTGGCAAAGGTCTTGTGCAAAGACAATATGATTTGCCCGATAAATCAGGATTCAGAATTACGATTGCTCAGTACTTTACTCCTTCAGGAAGGAATATTCAAAGGCCCTACAAAGACAAGGATAAATACAGAAGCATGGAAGGATGGTTCGATTTGAAGGAAGGTATGAATATTAATCATGAACTTGATGAATCACGAATCAAGAATATTGATTCCATGCCTCCGATATTCAAAACAAGTGGTGGAAGGAATGTTTTGGGTGGTGGCGGAATCACTCCCGATTACATTGCAAAGTACGATACTATTACGAAATTCGGTCGTAATGTCAGGGCTAAAAATATATATTTTCTATTTGCCAGGGCTTATCTTGACAAAAATGAGAAGGTATTCAATAGTATATATAAACCTGATTTTAAAAAGTTCTTAAGGGAATTTGAAATAACTGATGACATGATGGAGGATTTCAAAGAATTAGGTAAGTCAAAAGGTTTGGAATGGGATGATGAATCGTATAAAACAGATGAAAAATATCTTAAACTTACCATCAAGGCAAACATAGCACGCTCGGTATGGGGAAACAATGAATCAATAGCTACATTCTTGCCGCTAATTAAGCAGGTTACAAAAGCAATTGAACTTTTCCCGGAAGCAACTGAAATAGCTAACTTAGGAAGTAATTAAGATTATCGTGTCTCTTCGCTCAATATGACAAATTATTTTTTGATGCAGGATTTGATGAGTTTTTCTAATATATTGATGTCAATATCCTGGAGTTTCCTAAAATACAAGCATGCTTTTCCGACTTTGTATTTTCCAAGGTTCAGCTTTAAATCTTTGTTGTTTTCGAAGCCATAGTTTAAATAAACTGTAAGGTTTTGCTTTCTTGGTGAGAAGCCAGTGTTAAACCAATCACCTTCCCTGCCGCTTTGATATTTATAATGATAATCGCCAAATCCAATAATACTCTCACCCCACATTTTCGGTGGTGCTCCTGTTACTTTTTTCATTAATTCCAGGATTACCAGGCAATCATTTTTCTTTTGTTCATCATCAATTTTATTTATAAAATCTTCTGCACTGCCATCGCTTAGTTTTGTTTTATTCTCTTTCATATAGAAATTTAGCTTGTTATAAAAATAATTAAACTAGGATTAATATTTGTTATATCATTATAATGCATAATTCATAACAAATGAAATAATTCCGGTAATCAAAAGAAATGTGATAAACACAAAAGGAAAGCTAATTCTTCCTATCCAATTTTCAATGAGCTTTTCCATCTCGATTCTCCCTTCTAAAAAATTAATTAAATTAAAAACCATTCTTATTATTATATACACTGACAGAAAGCAAATGTTCCAAATATTTTTTCATTTAGAACAGATTTTTTACTTTTACAATAATTTATTTTTTTAACCTTCTAATTTCAAAGTTTGTTAGTAATAAATGGAGAGTAACATGAAAATTTTTTTTAATATACTTTTAATAACTTTTTTTACTATTGCCAGTTTAAATATTTCTTTTCCTCAGGATAAGAAAATATCGAATCATCCTATTTATGTTTATAAAGCAACGACAATTGATGATAAAGAAATTTGTCTGGAAAAATATACAGGCAAGGTTTTGCTTATCGTTAATGTTGCGAGCAAATGCGGATATACTCCTCAATACAAAGGTTTGCAGGAGCTTTATGATAAATTGAAGGACAGAGGATTTGAAATTTTGGGCTTTCCCTGCAATCAATTTCGAGGTCAGGAACCGGGAAGCAATAAGGAGATTTTTGAATTTTGCACAAAGGAATATGGAGTAACCTTCCCGATGTTTTCGAAAATCGAGGTTAACGGAGAGGACGCACATCCGCTTTTTCAATATTTGACCGGTGACGGTACCGAACCAATAAGATGGAACTTTGAAAAGTTTCTTATAAACAAAAACGGTGTTATGATGAAAAGGTACGGAACTAAAATTGAGCCAAAAGACATCGAAGCCGATATTGAAAAGATATTATCAGAGAAATAATCTTTTTTAAATTAGCTAACTATTAATTGTCCATTTAAGAAAAAATGTTCAGCCAAGAACCTGACCGGAGAACTGTTCATAATTCAACTGAGAAGCAAGCCGGCGAACAGATTCGTAATATCTTCTTGCCTTGGAAGGTTCAGATTCTTCGGTCAATAAAGCTATGTTTGAAAGAGTTAATAATCTGAGTTCCGGAGACAAAGCAATTGCTTTTTGAGCAGCTTTTTTTAGATAAGCAAGCATATCATCTTTTCTACCTTGCTGGTATCGCAAAACTGCAAGTGCATTCATAACGAAGCACTCCGCAATAGGGTCATTGTGAGATTCAATTAAACTCAATGCTCTATCGGAGTAATTTTCGGCAAGCTCGGTTTGTCCTGATTCGATATAGGATTTAACAATAAGAGCCAGCAACTGTGCAACTTCCGAAGAACGCAATTCGGATTCATTTTTGTTCAGATAGTTTAGGGCATATTCGACAGCTTCATCGAATTTATTTTTATGATAGTACTCGACAATTATTTTGCGGACAGTAATGAAATCCTGATAAGCAACTGTGCCGGAACCGCTCAAACCTATGCCTTCAATGTTAGTGCCATTTTCCAATGTTAGATGCTTTCCATCTGCAATTTCAAGATTTTTCATAATCTCCTGTATTGCCATTGCATCGGGATTGTCATCATCATTAGTGATGACACCAAGTTCGGTAAATCTGTCATATACATTTCTTACAATAGCCGCATTACCAAATTTTTGTGCCGCCTGAGCCGAAACAAGCAGCATAGATTTTGCCGTTTCTTCATCACCTGATTCGAGACTATGAGCGGTAAGATAAGGAGCTATCTCATGTTTGGTTGCTTCAGATTCTGCTTCATTATACTTTGTTTTCAGGAATGCTGAAATCTGACCATGAAGAGCAACATATTCTTCGTATTCCAGCAGACTTTCAAAATATTTTTTGTAAAATGCTTGCGAGAATTCATAGATTGTTGTTTTAACTCCGTAGCGATTGTGAGCGCCAATGCTCCTTATGATACTTGACTTTTGCTGTAAAGAACGCAACTTTTTAATTGTCGTAAGAACATCTGTACTCAACAAATTTGATACAACGATTGCAGTACATTCCTTGCCTTCGGATGCACAAATCGAGAGAATATTTTTATCCTCATCACTCAGTTTTTCTATAGTTTTAGAAAAAGCAGAATGGATTGTTGCAGGAAGATAATCACTATTGAAGAAATTTTCGCTTAAGCTACCGTCATTTTTGAAAGGACTGTTTTCTTTGAAATAATGCAAGTATTCACTGACAACACCCGGTACGCCAAATGAATTATTATATATCCAATCTTCAAAAGTATCATTAGTTGTGTAGTTTGCAAAATTTCTCCCGATTATTTGATTAATCTCACTTTTGGTAAACTCCTTCAATTGAATCCCAAAGATGTTTTGTCCTTTGTCAACTTTGCTGTGAATGAATGAAATAAGCGGTGATGCCTGACTTTCAACAATGCTTTTCCTGAAAGCAATAACTAAGAGAATAGGGATTGATGCAATATCTTCGGCAAACATATCAAGCAGTTCTACGGATTGGGCATCGCTCCAGTGGAAATCATCGAGCATTATTATGAGTTGCTTTTTTTCTGCAAGAGAGCTGAATGTATCGAAGAAATCTTTTGTTGTGGAGCCGGCTGATTTACCTCTTTTTTCAGATGATTTGTCTTTTTGATATTGACGCCAATCCCTGCCGAATTCCTTCACAGCATAAAACAAAGTATCAATAACAGGAACAGATGCGAGAAAAGTCAATCCGGCACTTTTCATGAATTTTGCCATTGCTGAGGTTTTGTCGTAAGTTTCTCCGAGTAAAATCTTTTCAATTACCCTCATGAAAGGTAGCAATGGCTGTATGTTGCCAATATTGAAGCTACCGATAGGCGACACGTTTTTTTCGATTATTATTTTTGCTGAAGGCATCGTTTCGTTTGCTCGTTCTGCAAAAGAATTTAAAAGAAAAGTTTTTCCGTATCCTTCTTCTCCTGAGATTGCAATAATTGAACCTCTGCCCTCATTGAATTCACTGATGCATTTATCAAAGAGTGCAATGTGATTTTTTGATCCTATGTTTTTATTCATGTTGTCCGTTATCTATTATCTATTATCTATTATCTGTTATCTGTTATCTGTTATCTGTTATCTGTTATCTGTTATCCGTTATCTGTTGTTCTTTACTAAAATTTCGTGATTTATTTAATAACAGTAAATTTTTCTGAAATTATTTCTTTTTCATTGCTTATGCACATGATATATGTACCTGGGTTTAGTGTTTCTGTATTAAGTTCTATTACATCCTTCGACAAGCTCAGGATGACATCCGATTGGTTCAGGATGACATTAGTTGTAACATTTAATCCGAGGATATTGTAAACAGCTATATTGATGTTTCCAGTTAACCTGTGTCGGATATAAATTCTGTCTGTAGCAGGATTAGGATAAATCAGGATTGAACTATTTAATACCTTTTCCTGCTCCTGCACTTTTGATATTATTTCGTCATAAAAGAAACCTTGACCTAATTTGACTTTTTCCACTAAATCGGTTAAATCGTTTGTTTCTCCGGTTGGGTCACCACCAAGAGCAGGCATTGCGAAGTTTAGCTGAACAGCACAGTAAACAGATTCTCCAGGCAATAAACTGACAGGACCGGTAGCGAACAGCATTCTGTAATCACCTGGATTTTCTAAGTTACTTTCTCTTACTTGGGACGATACATAATTATATCTAGCTTCATCTTCAACTATATCATCATTAATAGGCCATGCTCTGAAAGTCTTCATTCCCAATTGCTGCCCGATTGGATAAAATACATTAGGGTCTCTTAGAAATCCTTTTTTTTCTCTTGGGAACATTATTTCTTCCTTACAAATCGTTGTATCTTTAAAACTTCCGGGATTCAAGTAATCAGGAATTGAAATTGTGTCCTTGCTTAAGCACATGGCACAATACACGTAATGAACACCATTGACCAATGTATCATATGCTCTGTCACACCTGTAAACAGAAGGAGTATAAATCATGGAAACTCCCAAATAACCCATATCCACTTCACTACGGTCAACATTAGACCATGTTAATCCTAAGTTCAGGGATTCATCTTCGTTATAATACCTAATCCAATCATTCCCAGCACCCGTCATAGTATTAGGGGCAGTAGCCAAATCAGTGTCAAAGATAGGAGCTATCCAGCAATCGAACAATGTATCCTGAGATTTATTATTAATCTTATAATAAATGATAATCATGTCTTTTTTATCATCATCAACCCAAGTTAAGATTGTTTGCTCAATTTGCAAACGTAGAGGATAACCGAGATATGACCTGTAATTAACTCCTCCTTCAAAATGGCTTAAATCAGTGTCTTTATAAGTTGAGAAAATGTCTTCATCAGAAATAAAAGCTGGACCTTCGGGGTAATCAGTTGTATTTCTGTTGCTAATATCCGAAACATAAAAACCATTCTTGATAAAAGGATGTTCTTCTGTTTTCCAAAGAGGCCAATTCGGACCATCATTGAGATTTTTTGGATGTCCGTCGCTTTCCATATCAGTTGAGAAATAAACGCGGTATTTTTTTATATCATCATTAATTACATTATCTCCATCTTCAACTATGCCGGGGACCATCCAGGATTGACCCGAATTTGGGTTATAGGTAACTTCAGCTAATTTTTGTAATCTTCTCTGATTGTCAATAATAACCCATTTTTCTGAGGCAAACCAAAATCCTCCACCAAAAATATATTGATTTCTAGTATTACGGGGCCAAAAGCAGCCACCCTGATTTTGTGCAATATTCAGGAATAATATGCCATAATTTGATACAGGAAAACTCACATCGCTTACAGAATTGAATTGATTATCAAAAAGCTGAGTAACATCTCTTTGAATTTTCTCTTTTTTTGTACTTTGACTTGATGCAAGAGTACAAGATATAATTAGAAAAATAAATATTAATTTAGTCATTTTCATAATACCTCCGGAATTTTTGAAAAAAAAAAATCACACTCCTCTTTTCTTTGGATGCCATATATATTTGTGAAGCTGCAATTGTAATCTCGCATTTATATTGTCTTTTGAGAGCCATTTTGACAGTTGCTTTGGCTCAAGTTTTCCAAACACTGGCGATAGCAAAACTGAATTCACTTTTTCCGGAAGAGATTCCTTAACAATTAAGTGTTTTGCCCATCTGTAATCTTCCTTATCCTTGATAACAAACTTAATTTCATCTTTTTTTGTCAGATACTGAATATTCTCGAAATTATTTTTCTTTTGCATTTTAGAACCGGGGCATTTGAAATCTACAATTTTCGATACTCTTTTATCAATATCTTTCAGCGAATGATATCCGTTGGTTTCGAGTGCGACAGTATAGCCGTTGTTGCAGAGAATTGAAAGAAGTTCAGGAGTGCGTTTTTGCATCAGCGGCTCACCACCTGTTATGCATATATTTTTACAATCAAATTTTTTAATTTTTTCAATGATATCATCCGAAGACATTCTGTCCCTTTCTTTTTTGACGTTGAGTGCATAACCGGTATCGCACCACGAACATCTTAGATTGCATCCCTGAAGTCGAACAAAAACACAAGGCAAACCGGCAAAAGAGCTTTCTCCCTGAATGGAATAAAATATTTCAGTAACATTGAATAATTCTTTATTTTTTTCTTTATTGGTTTTTTTTGTTTTGATATTTTCTTTTTTTGGAATTTCAGGAGCAGAGTTTACAAGCGGAGCAGAGACAGTCGGTGCCTTACTGCTATCAGATTTTTTTGACTTATTCTCATTTCTCTGTGAAGCCGCCAGTTTGTAATGAATTTTCAGGAAATCAGCTTTTTTCTTATCAGCTAATTTCTTTTCCTTTTTTTTCTCCTTGCGAGTTTTGCTTTTCTTAACCATCAAATTATCTGATGGAGTAGCTTTCTGCGAATTTTTAAAAAAACCTTTTACTCTTTGAAAGAGGCCAGTTCTTTTCTTCTCAGGAGTTGAATTCACTGCCTCTTCGGATTTATTTTTCAGCTTGGATTTTTTCTTATTTTTCCCCATTGTTTCCTCAGATGAATTGAAAAAATTAAATTTCTTTATCGTAAAGTCTGTATGTCTTATAAACCTTACCATTCATAGTTACTGTCAAAGCCCTGTTCATCATCTCGTTATCTTCGAGAATCCACGAAGCTTCACCGTGTGCAATCCCGAGTTCTCGTCCTCTTTTTGTAAATTCGTAATACATAACACCATCTACACCACTTTTTTGGTGTTCAGGCAAAACACCGAGGACAATAATTCTTATCAGATTAATCTTTTTCTTTTTAGTAAGCAAATGCCATAAAGCACCAAGCATCGAGCCGCCTTTGTTATGAATGAAGCACTGGTTAATGTCCGGCAAACCCAGAGCAAACCCGACCGGCTGACCTTTTGATTCGGCAATGAATGCAAAACTCGGTTCGGCGATTGTCTTCAAGTCAGATGCAAGAAAATCGAACTCCTCATCAGTCATTTTCACAAAGCCCCAATTCGGCTGCCACGCTGAATTATATACTTTCTTAATTGTATCAACATCTCTTTTGAATTGTTGCTTATCTTTGAAATTAACATCACGAATAGTAATTTTATACCTTTCACGAATAAGTTCCTGCATTCTGACAATCTTTTCGGTTAGATAAGTATTCATATCCAACAAGTATGCCCATAGGTCTTTAGCTTTAGTAAATCCATAATTCTCAATTAATCTTATATAATATTCAGGATTATATGTCATTAAAATAACAGCAGGTTTATCGAAACTATCCATTAGCAAACCACATTCATCGTTTTGTGAAGGGTTCTCCGGTCCTCTTATGGTATCCATACCTCTTGCCTTCAGCCAATCTGCTGCAACATCGAACAAGGCATTAGCAACTTTCTGATTGTCAATACATTCGAAAAATCCAAAAAATCCAACTTTATCCTTATGAGTTCTATTGTGATTATCGTTGATGATTGCTGCAATCCTGCCTACAATTTCTCCATTGGAAACAGCTAGAAACATTTGCATAACAGAATGCTTGTAAAAAGGATTCTTGTTAGTATCGAGCAATTTTACCCTGTCGGCAACAATGGGAGGAACCCAAGCAGGGTTATTTTTGTAAAAATTCCATTGACTACGAATAAATCTCATTTTGTCGGCTTTGGTTTCAACCGGTTTAATATTAAAATCCATATTCACCTTTTAATTATGATTGAGTCGTTAACTTTATAAAAGAATTTTTCAATAAATAAATATTGAAAGTTAAAAATTAAAGAAATTAAAGATATTTTACAACTTTAATTATATATTTACCAAAAAATTACTAAATTTTTTTATTTTTTTTTATGATATGTTCACCTTTGAATGTATAATAAACTTAAAAAAAAATTAACTTAACCTAAAAAAAATTAGGACTAAAATTGTCGTATTTCTTTGAAAAAAAAATTACTTATAAATAATTTGCTCTTTAAAATTTTTTTGTTAAGTTGAATATAACTTTACAGCAATATTTCTGTAGAGTAATATTTTGAGACGTTTATTTTCTATCTCCTGCGGCTTTCAACCCAGTGCAGAAGAATGAACTGAAAAGTTCTTTGCATAACGGGAAAGATTATTAATTAAGGGGAGTTCTAAAAATTAACTTACTGAAAAACGAGTGAATATTCTTATTTTTGAATAATGAAAAAACAGCACAAAAAGAGGAAAAACCAGATGAATGACCAAAGATATAAATCAAGTG
>Ga0172370_10000035_pt1 | contig 148949 bp, 147 predicted proteins | sample LakKiv5m_FD_114538 | JGI IMG/M metagenome (GOLD analysis project Ga0172370, IMG submission 114538) | Freshwater microbial communities from Kabuno Bay, South-Kivu, Congo - kab_022012_11.5m | ecosystem: Environmental > Aquatic > Freshwater > Lake | place: Democratic Republic of the Congo...
AGAGTTTCGGATGTTTTTCAAAAGCTCGTTCCAGACGATCAAAATGCGCGATGATACGCGCATCTTTGGATTCAGGGAATTTTGTGCCCTTGCGGCGAAGGGATTTTACTGATAGATCAACTTATTTTTCTGCGTGCAAATCCGGGTAGCGCTTTTTGAGGAAGTCTGGAGGGGGCATAGAGAATTTTATATTCTAAACAGTCTTTTTGTATTTTCTGCGGTTGCCTGCACCACTTCTTCCGGTGAAATCCCTTTTATTTCTGCAATTCTTCTTGCGACATACTCCACATAGACCGGACTATTTCGTTTTCCTCTATACGGTACTGGCGCTAAAAACGGTGCATCTGTTTCAATTAGTATTTTTTCTAAAGGCACAGCGCGTACTACATCATCGTAATCATGTGTAAATGTCAGAATACCGGTAAATGAAATACAAAAACCAAGATCAAGATATGCCTTAGCCTCCAGTGCAGTGCCGGTAAAGCAATGTGCAACGCCAAATTCTTTGCGCGGATGCTCTCCATGCATAGATGGCGTTGTAAAACGATTTATAAGTATAGCAATAAGATCTGTGTGTGCGTCACGGGAATGAATGACAAGAGGCAGATTGAGCTCATGGCTAAGATCAATATGTGATTCAAAAAGTTCTTTTTGAACACGAATCTGTTCTTGGCGCGTATGTTCATCTTGCGGAAGGTGAAAATAATCAAGACCGGTCTCGCCAATGGCAATCACTTTCCGCGAACTTTCGCATAAGGCTTTTATTTTTTTACTGTCAAATTGCTCTGCGCTATCTGTAGGATGAATGCCGACAGTTGCCCAAACATTATCGTGCACGTCCGCAAGACGAACTGCGTCTTCACTGCTCTGCGCATCGCACCCCACCACCACCAAACCCATACCGCGATTTTTACAATCCAGGAGAATATCTTCGCGATCCTGATCGTACTGATGAAACTGAAGATGACAATGACTATCAAAAAGCATACGAGTTCTTTTACTATTTTTTAGGCTGCGCTCCCGCTCCTTGTAATAATTTTTGAATCTCCGGCGGCAAACTTTTCACATCTATGCCGCCTAAACTTTTTTGAAGGGTGTTTAAATCAATGCCTTGTAAATTTTTTGGAAGATTATTGATATCAAAAAAGTTCTTTCCAGACACATTTTGCTGAAACATTTCCAATCCCTTCTTTTGTATTTCATCTAAAAATGGCTTTAGGACAAACGTTGCTTTTTCTATAATAGGAGCGAGTGAAGATTTTTGCACGGCTTTTGTCACATCAGCTGACACTGGAAATGATTTTATGATAAAGATTGCAAGACCAATCAAAAGAATTCCCTCAAGGACTCCTACAATCGCGCCGCCGAGTCTATTGGTAAGTTTAACAAGTGGAATGCGAAAAACATGAACGAGCTTGTCAATAATAGCGACTAAAATGCCAAATATAAAACCAGTTACATAAAAAAGAATAACACATGCCGCGATATTCGCGACATTTCCGGCAATAAACGGAGGGAATTGACTTAAAGACGGCTTAATATATACCGCCACCTGCGGGAAATACATACTTGCCACCCACAGAGAGAGAAAAAAACCAATAAGGGAACCAATCTGCTTAATAAGTCCGCGCACGAGACCAAGAATAAGAAAAACTCCTAAAACAATCAAAATAATGGAGTCTATATTCATAAAAATTCATTCATACATGAATAAGTACCTTTCTATCATAGCGCATTTTATGTGTGTCAGCAATTGAGAAGAATAAAAAACTCGCTATTATGCGAGTAAAGAGCTGATCGCAGATATCTTTTGCCAAAAACAAATGCAAAAATACATCCCATGAGCGCAAGGGGTACTGGAATAAGCGTAACAATAGTAATAATGACAAAAAAAACTATTGCAAATATTATAAGTACCCGATACTGCGAGCGTTGCGCATTATCCTCAACCACTACCAAACCTCCTTTCTTTAAAGGACAGACTCTCCTTCTTTTAGCCTATAAACAAAGATGGGGGGGAGTCAAGAAAATACATTATTGCATCTTTTCCCAGATTTCACGTTGTATTCTCTGTGCATCCTCAATAGAAAGTTTTTTCAATTTATTCTCTTTCAAATAATCTTTTCTTCGCAGTTCAAATTCTTCACGAATCCTATCTGCAATATCCATCTTTACAGAAATCTGGTCATCTAGTCCAGTATCAATCTTTTTTAATCTATCTGCAGCATCCATAGGAACAAAATAACATCCCGCTCGCTGCTCTCCACTTGCTGGGTTAATGGTTAATGCTGCTTCAACATTTTCAACTCCCGCAGAAAATTCTCTCCAATGCTCATCATGTTTCCATGTGTCTGTCTGGCTATGTGAAGCACCCTGCTTTTTTTCTTTTCCGCTCAATACTTCGGCAAGAGTTTTTGTTTTTTGTGAAAAAATAATTTCATTTTTTTGCGAAAAAACCGTATTTGACTTACCAGGAACTTGTACCGGCTTATTTTGCAATGTTTCCTTATTTTTCTTTCGCTCAGCTGCCCGGGCGCGCTGCACGCAAATATTAAAATACGCACCAAGCGCATGCAGATTTATTCTTTTCAATTGTTCTCGCTGTTTTTCATATTTTTTTTGCGCAAGTTCTTCAACTGGAAATCCTAAAGGATCACTGGAATCCATCTGAAGGTATCCGTCTTCACTCAGAACGCCGTGACGGTATTCAATAATATTGTTTGGATCCCATTTTGCATTTTCAGTACCCTCTTTGCGAACAAGAAACCAAACATTTTGACAAAAAGGGGGCTTACGTGAAGAATCTGGCTCAAAAATAATATCATGAATACCAAGCGCTTCCTGTGTTTTTTTATCTTTTATATGCCAAATGTCTGTTGCATAGATATGCCCTCCGTATTGCTCACATATAAGACGAATCTGCTCTACGGTCTGTCTGTTTGTCCCAAGATATTTTTCACGTAAAGACTTTAACTGCCTTTCTTGTTCCTCTGCTTTTCCTACTTTTGAAAAAGCAGTCCGAAATGCTTCTTGGAACGTTGATGACATATATATTTTTATTAATTTTATATTTCTATTATAAAGAAAAAATAAAAATTGCACAAATAAAAAAGGAGCTGATCTCTTGAAAATAGGTGTGCATGTTATGCACTTGCTCTGCATTCAATAAGTAGCTCCCGTATTCTTGTGACGTAAGTAAAGAACGTTTTTGGCGTAAAGGAAGCAATTCGCAGGTCTTCATGGAGGTAATACTCCAAAACCGTTATTGTTTCGTATGTTATTGGACATCCACATACGATCCCAATAATCGGATGAAAAACTTCACTTGCATAAGAAAGATCGTCTCCGCTTAGCGTACTAAGCCATGCATCAATCTCTTGAGCAAGTTGATGTATTTCCTTCACATTTCTGCCAGAACCGGTAACGCCCATGCCGTTTTACCTCTTTTGGTATATATCCATAAGGATAGAGGATTTCCTAAAAACATCCTCGCATAAAGGGAATTATTTGTCAAGAGAATGGGTAGGGCTTACTTTAAACCATTATCTTTTTATTTTCCGCTTCTTTCGCTGATACGTAATAGCAAACCGATGCGCTTCATCGCGAATTGCGCGCAGGACTTGCAATGCCGGGCTTCGCGGAGAAAGACGAAGCGAGAGATGCGACCAGCTGACAAAAATTTCTTCCAGGCGTTTTGCAAGCGATATAATAGGAATGTGAAGTGGGGGTGACAGAGATGCAAGCGCCTTTTGCGCTGCATGAAGCTGACCCTTGCCGCCGTCAATGACCATAAGATCCGGCATTGATTCTTTTTTTTCTTTGATACGTCTCACATATCGCGTGACTACTTCTTCAATGGCGGCATAATCATTGATGCCAACAACTGACTTGATCATGAATTTTCTGTATCCGCTTTTCTGCGGTTGGCCATTTACAAACCTTACAAGCGATCCGACGGTATTTGTTCCTGCTAGTGTAGAGATGTCTATGCATACAATAACGCGCGGAATTTTTTCCAAACGTAATGCTTCTTGCAATTCAGCTAGCTGCCCTACTCCGCTTCCTGCTTTTTCTGTTAAGTTTTTTCGCACCATTGCCAAGAGCCGCGCCTTTATGCCTTTTTCGGGAACATGCAATGTAACGGCATGCTGAGAAATTTTTTCAAAATATTCTTCAAGAATTTTTTCATCTGCTAGATGCACTGGAACAATAATTTCGCGCGGGACCCTGTCAGCGCGCGCACTATAATATTGCCGTAAAAAATCAGAAAATGCCTCGCGCGGTGTCTGACTGGAAAGATGTGTGAGATCAAAACTGTATTCTTTTCGTCCGGAAATAATTCCTTTATGAAAATGAAAAAGCTGGATAGTAAGCTGATTCCCCTGCACTAAAAAATGTATCACATCCTGATCATATTTTTTGGGCTCTGATACGCTTTGATGCTGAAGTTTTTGCAATGCGAATAATCTATCTCGCAATAGTTTTGCCTGTTCAAAATTTTGACGAGCTGCTGCTGCGCGCATTTCTTTTTCTGTACTTTGCGCTAATGTCTCAAAATCTCTTTTCAAAAATCGTACTGCGTCTTTGATGGTTACCGCATATACTTCCGGTGAAATTCTTCCAGCGCATGCGCCGCTGCATTTGCCAAGATAATATCGCATGCAAGGTTTTCCTCTTTTTGATCGTGATATGCAAAGTCGGAATATACTATTCACGCTTTTCAGCATTACGTTGCGCGCAGCTGCAGAAGGATATGGCCCAAAAAACTGGCCGCTTGTATCCACTTTTCGAGCAATCACAAAACGCGGATACGGTTCTTTTGTTAGTTTAATAAATGCATACCGCCCGCCGACTTGAAGATCAATATTATAGGGCGGATGGTATTTCTGGATAAGTTGAGCTTCTAGAATAAGTGCTTCAACTTCTGTATCCGTAACAATGGTTTCAATATCATGGATATGAGAAACAAGTGCACTGGTTTTTGTATCTAGTGCATGCCAATACGAAGCAACTCGCTTGCGCAAATTTTTTGCCTTCCCTACATATAGTATATTTCCGTCTGTATCCTTCATAAGATAACAACCGGGACGCGTAGGGATAAAGAAATCTTGACTACCCATAAAGAATATGATGAGGTATCAGTGTATCACATATCTGTTCTCTTGAAAAGAGGCTGTCTATGGAACATCGTCAAGGCGAAGATGTTCCGCACGACGGGACATCTGAAGAGTCGCGGCCTGATGTCATGATACCAGTAGATGATCGCATTGTTCTTTTTATTGCCTGTATCGGCATTGTTATAGACGTACTTCTCATTATGGGAATTGTCTCATGTGTCAGGCATATTGCCAACCACTTTCCCGTTCATTAGAAAGGAGTTTCTTATGGATCACGAGATAGTAGTCGCTGGCATTACACTGGAACATCCACTCATGAACGCGGCCGGCACAGCGAAAGTAGTGGAAGATGTTGAACGCCTTGCTGCTTCGGCAGTATCTGCAATCGTTGTAGGGTCATACACCATGGATCCGCGAGAAGGATATGGCGGAAAAATATTTGGCACTGGCCCATCTTTCTCTCTAAATGCGGCTGGACTTCCAAATCCGGGAATAGAATATCTGGAAAAGCATCTGCCAGAAATGGCAAGCATTGCGCATCAAGCTGGCAAGCCGCTTTTTGTAAGTATCGTAGGTTTTGCATCGCAAGAATACGAACTTCTTACAGAGTGCGCGTTTGACGGCGGCGCAGACATGGTAGAGATCAATCTCGGGTGTCCAAATGTCTGGGAAGGACATTTTCAGAACAAAATTCCCAGCTTCAGTCCGCCGGCAGTTGCAGAAGTTCTCCATAGTGTCTGGAAGGCAGGGCACCGGAATCCGCAGAAGCCCATCTGTGTCAAACTTTCGCCTTTTTCAGACCCCATGCTCCTACCCATCATCGCACGGACCATCAGTATCTGCCCATACATCCAGTGCGTGACTGCGATCAATTCATTTCCGAATGCATTTGCATTTGAGGAGGGATCTTTTGAATCGCTTCTTAGTCCAGTGGATGGGTATGGGGGCTTAGCTGGCTCTGTACTCAAACCTATCGGACTTGGGAACGTCAAACAGTTACGAAAATCACTTGGGGACTGGTATTCCGTAATCGGCGTTGGGGGTATCACCACTGGTAGAGATATTCTGGAATACCTTGCGGTTGGCGCAAATGCAGTTCAAGTGGCAACTGCATATTGCATGGAAGACGAGCAAGTGTTTGAGCGTCTTCTCACAGAATACGTCGAACTTAAACTCGTTGAACATGAATTGTTCAATAGATAAGAGTGACCTCATCGCGCTTCGCACAATGAAGCGCTTTTTTATTTTTTCAATATTTCTTTCAAATAGCGCCCGGTAAAACTTTCCGAAATTTTTGCCACTTGTTCCGGCGTACCATGCGCAATAATTTTTCCGCCAGCATCACCGCCTTCCGGACCAAGATCAATAATATAGTCTGCTGTTTTTATCACATCAAGATTGTGTTCAATAACAATGACAGAATTTCCCTTCTCCACAAGCCGATTTAAGACATCTAAAAGTTTCCGAATATCTTCAAAATGCAAACCAGTGGTTGGCTCGTCCAGAATATACATAGTGCGGCCAGTGTCTCTACGAGAAAGCTCTGTAGCAAGCTTGATGCGTTGAGCTTCTCCGCCAGATAGTGTAGGTGCAGACTGACCAAGCTGGATATATCCCAGTCCAACGTCCACAAGCGTTTGAAGCTTATTTTTTATTCGTGGAATGTTTGTAAAAAATTTTAGCGCCTCTTCTACTGTCATGGCAAGTATATCTGCAATATTTTTTTCTTTGTACGTGACAGCGAGTGTTTCTTCGTCATAACGCTTGCCCTTACATGTATCACATTGAATATACACGTCCGGCAAAAAATGCATTTCTATTTTTATGACGCCATCGCCTTCACATACCCCGCATCGTCCATCTGCAACATTAAAACTAAATCTGCCCGGCAAATAGCCGCGCATTTTTGCTTCCTTGGTAGACGCAAAAAGATCTCGAATGTCTGTAAATATGCCAGTGTATGTTGCGGGATTTGATCGCGGCGTACGGCCAATGGGATTTTGATCTATGACAATTGCTTTATCCAAATACCCAAGTCCTTCACTACTTGCATGACTGCCGGGAATCATATCAGAACTTCCAAGGAATTTTTTTTCTAAAATCGGATACAACGTCTCAATAATAAGCGAGCTTTTTCCGCTTCCAGACACGCCGGTTATGCAACACAATACAGAAAGCGGAAATGATACGTCTACATGCTTGAGATTATTTTGATGCACGCCTTTCAAAGTAAGCTGTCCTCGGCTTGGACGGCGGTTTGGGGGCAGTGCAATACTTTTTTTGCCGGAAAGATACTGTCCGGTGAGTGATGCTTTTACTTTTTCAATCGCCACACCGGTACCTTGCGCAACTACTTCTCCGCCATGAATACCTGCGCCAGGCCCCATATCTATAATATGATCTGCTTCGCGCATGGTTTCTTCATCATGCTCTACCACCACCACCGTATTTCCAATATCTCGCAATCGGCGAAGTGCATTGATAAGTTTCTGATTATCTCGCTGATGCAAGCCAATGGATGGCTCATCTAAAATATAAAGTACGCCGCGCAAATCAGAACCGATTTGTGTTGCTAAATGGATACGTTGAGCTTCACCGCCAGAAAGCGTTCCTGCAGTACGACTTAATGAAAGATACCCCAAGCCGACATTGAGTAAGAAATCTAGACGTTCAATAATTTCTTTCAATACTTGCTTTGCAATCTTTTTTTGCGTTTCTGTGAGCTGAAGTGATTGAAAAAAATCAATTGATTTTTGCAGTGGAAGATCAGATACATCTACAATGGATTTTTCCTGAATTTTGACGCTCAAGCTTTCTTTGCGTAAGCGTTTGCCGCCGCACGCTGTGCAGGGCGTATTACGAAGATATCTACTGATATCGCCTCTGCGATCTTCTGATTCTGTTTTTACATAATATCGTTTGAGCTGAGGAATAATACCTTCATATCCAGCTGTTGGATCTCCCCAAAGAAGAACATTCACCGCGTCTTTTGGCATGTTTTTTATGGATGTCGTTAAAGAAAATCCGTAATGCGATGCGAGCGATTCCAGAATCGGCCGGCGAACCCACGCAACAGAATGACGCCATGGATGAATAGCGCCTTCATATATGGAAAGATTTTTATCTGGGATAATGAGATCTTCGTCAAACTCCTGAATACTGCCGATGCCGTGACATGTTTCGCATGCGCCTTGCGGAGCATTGAATGAAAACATGCGCGGTGTGAGCTCAGGAAAACTGATACCGCAATCAATACATGCCAGATGCTTGCTAAACATTTTTTCAACTTTCTTTTTTGCTAACCCGAGTGTATGACTGTTTTCTTTTTTTTCCGCCAATATCAGTACGTATCCAGAACCAAATTTCAATGCCTGTTCCACTGCTTCTTGCAAGCGAGATTTTTGATCATTGGCTACTGTATCAAAACGATCCACAACAAGTTCAATAGTATGATTTACAGTGCGCTTTAAGAGAATAGTCTCTGTGCCAAGGTTATAAAAAACACCGTCTACGCGCACGCGAGAAAATCCTTGTTTTTTGATATCTGTAAAAAGGTACTCGTATGTCCCCTTTCTACTTCGTACGAGTGGCGCCAAAATATGCACGCGATTATTCTGAAATTCAGAAAGGATCTGTTTTGTCACAGATGCGGCATCCTGACTCTTGATTTCTTTGCCGCACTGCACGCAATGCGGTGTGCCTACATGCGCAAACAGCAAACGAAGATAATCATGAATTTCCGTTACCGTACCCACTGTTGACCGAGGATTATTTGATGGTTTTTTTTGCTGAATGGCAATAGCAGGACTCAAACCCTTGATGCTATCTACATCTGGCTTATTCATGACGCCCAAAAACTGCCGTGCGTATGCAGACAAACTTTCTACATATCTGCGCTGACCTTCTGCATACAATGTATCAAAAGCAAGACTGCTCTTTCCGCTTCCGGAAAGACCAGTAATAACCGTGAATTTATTTATGGGAATCGCAACGGAAATATTTTTCAAATTATGCTGTCGCGCCCCTTTTATTTCTATATTTTCAGTCATACATCCACCCAGTATACACTATACTCCCAAAAAAGAAAAGACCTGCATACACGCTTTTGTATACACAAAAATCAAGGCTCCGCCGCCGCATCATCCATCAAAAAACCTCCTGACTGAAGTTTCCAAAATTTTTTGTATCGTCCTTTTTTGCGCTGAAGAAGCTCTGCATGAGTTCCCTCTTCTGTAATGTGTCCGTTTTCAAGTACAATAATCCTGTCCATTTTTCGAATAGTGGACAATCGATGCGCAATAGCAATAGTTGTTTTTCCTTCCATGACTATTTCAAGTGCATCCTGAATGAGAATTTCTGAATGAGAATAAAGGCTGGATGTTGCTTCATCCAAAATAAGAATTGGCGCATTTTTCAGGATCACGCGCGCGATAGCAATACGCTGACGTTCTCCGCCAGACAGCTTAATACCACGTTCACCCACAAGCGTATCATATCCTTGCGGCAAGCTACGAATAAATTCATCACAATGCGCTAAACGCGATGCACGATATACTTCTTCATCAGATGCGTCTCGTTTTCCATAGCGAATATTTTCCATCAAAGACCTATGAAAAAGAATTGGCTCTTGCGGCACAAACCCAATATGCGCACGTAAATTTTCTTGCGGCACTTTTGCAATATTCCGTCCGTCAACCAAAATAGAGCCGCCATGGATATCATAAAAGCGTAAGATCAAATTAATAATAGTAGACTTTCCTGCTCCTGATGTTCCGATAAGCGCTACTTTTTCTGCTGGTTGAATAGTAAACGACAAGCGATCAATAACCGGTTTTCTATTTGGATATCTGAAGAGCACATTTTGAAATTGAATCTTGCCCTGCTTGATCATGAAATTTTTCACACTCGCGCTATCTTTTACCTCATACGGCGTATTCATAATTTCAACCATTTCCTTACTGTCTGCCATGCTTTCATATACATCTCGTATGCGCCTACCCAGATCCCATAGCCGCCCCATGATCTGCAAAAAATATGATTGCACCAAAATAAACGCACCCACTGTCAACGCACCATTATTCCATGCATGCACACCAATGCTAAAAAGTACCAGTTCAAGAATAATAAATAAAAATGCCTGAATCACGTCATTGATGTTTGCAAGCGTCCATGAAAAAATCACGCTCTTTCTATGCGCGTCCAACACTGAATGAAATGTATTTCGTTCATTCCGTGATCCGAAAAATAATTTTATGGTCGTGCTATTCGTAATGGCATCTGCAAGTGCACCATTTGTTTTTGATTCCAGCTCTGCGCGAAGCGCATCAAACTTCAGCTTGTATCGCGCAAAAATAATATTAAAGAAAATAAAAAGCACCACCCAAACCACCATAGCAAGCGCAATGAGTGTATTGGTAAAAAACAATACAATAACCACGCCGACAATGCGGATTGATAGCGGAAAAAATCCATAAATAATTGCATCCCAGAATCGCTCAAATGCACGAGAAAGCCGATTTACTTTTTGAACCAATGCTCCGGTAAAATTATCCGAGAAAAATCGATACGAATGATTTAAGAGAATACCAAATGCGCGCTCACGCAGATCTGCCATCACGCGTGATTGAAGTATGGCATCCAAAAATCCGCCAAGACGTTGAAATACAACCTCAATACAATGGATAAAAAAGACAACAAAAAGAATAGCAATGAGTTTTGATATAATGTCATCACTTGGATGTGATTCAGAAAGAATATCGAAGAATTTTTTATAATACAGCGGCGGAATAAGCCCGACAAGCGCTCCCAGCATCATACTCGCATATGATCCGCATACGATATACTTATACTTCCACACTCCCTGCCAATACAGGCGAAGAATGTCTTTTGTTGTTACTGATTTTTGTTTTTGCATAAAAAAGACCATGCGATAAAGGCATGGCCATACCCTTCATACTATTATAAGACGGAAAAATAAAAAAAATGTTTCAATTACGGACTGAAAACGCTTTATTTTTGTTCTTTTTTCGCAATTCCTTGATTGTATCTCGTAATATAATCGCCTGTTCAAAATCAAGATTCTCAACGCACGCCTTCATTTCTTCTTCAAGCTGGATGCGTAATTGTTTTGCGGTTTTTTTATCTTTCACTTCAGTCCATTTTTCCTGCTCGCTCTTTTGAATTGCTTTTTGAATGCTCTTTGGTGTGATCTTATGTTTTTTGTTATATGCATTTTGTATCTCTCTGCGGCGATTAGTTTCTTCAATCGCCTGCTTAATGGATGCAGTCATGACATCTGCATACAAGATAACATGGGACCGTACATTCCGAGCGGCTCTGCCGATTGTCTGAATAAGACTTGTTGCATTTCGTAAAAACCCCTCTTTATCTGCATCAAGAATTGCTACTAGTGCAACTTCTGGAATGTCTAGCCCCTCGCGCAAAAGATTAATACCAACCAACACATCAAACTTACCTAAGCGAAATTCCTTGATAAGTTCTCCTCGTGCGAGTGTGTCAATCTCGCTGTGCAAATATCGCGCCTTGATATCATGTTCAATAAGATATTCCGCCAAATCTTCTGCTGACCGCTTCGTAAGCGTGGTCACAAGCACACGATCATTTTTTTTAACAGTTTTTATGATTTCTTTTTTCAAATCTTCAATATGCCCGCTAATCGGTCGCACAAAAATTTGCGGATCCACAAGACCTGTTGGCCGCACAATCTGCTCCACTACTTGCCCGCTTGAATCCAGCTCATATTCATCGGGTGTTGCGCTGATAAAAATCGTATGTCCTAGATATTTTTCAAATTCATAAAATTTCAATGGCCTGTTATCGCATGCGGACGGCAAACGAAATCCAAAATCAACAAGATTTTTCTTGCGACTATAATCACCCTGATACATGCCTCGAACTTGCGGGACAGTCACATGACTTTCGTCAATGCAGAGAAGAAAATCTTTTGAAAAAGGATTGTGCCTAAAAAAATCCAAAAGACAAAATGGGGGCTCGCCTTCTTTGCGTCCGTCAAAATGACGAGAATAATTTTCAATGCCTTTGCATGAGCCAAATTGTTCAATACTTTCAAGATCATAGTTCGTTCGTTGTTCTAGGCGATGCGCTTCAAGCATATCGAGTTCTGGCAATCGTTTTTGTAATTCTTCTCGAATAGAAATCATTGCACGTTTTTTTTGCTCTTCCGGCGCAATGAATGGCTTTGCCGGAAATACTACCGCCTCGCTTCTCACCTCCACGGGATCAAGTGTTACAGGATGGAGAGCGTGAATTGCTTCTATGTTGTTTCCAAAAAATTCAAACCGAAGAATATCTCCGCCAAATCCCGGCACCACATCTACTACGTCTCCGCGCACGCGGAATCGTCCCGGCCCAAGGCTGATATCATTTCTGCTATACAGTAATTCAACGAGTTTTTCTAAAAATTGTCTGCGAGATATAGCTTGCCCCACTGAAAAAGAAATCATTGCGTCCTGAAAATTTCTGGGATCTCCAAAGCCATAAATGCAAGAAACAGATGCCACTACAATGACATCTTTACGCGACATAAGCCCTGCAGCCGCTTCCATACGAAGTTGTTCTATCTTTTCATTGATCTGTGTTTCTTTTTCAATATAGGTGTCAGTACTGGGAAGATAACTTTCCGGCTGATAGTAATCATAGTATGAAACAAAATAACATACTTTGTTTTGCGGAAAAAATGTTTTGAATTCATTATAGAGCTGTGCCGCTAAGGTTTTATTATGCGCAATAACAAGCGTAGGGATTTGCAATTTTTGAATCACCTGCGCGATAGTAAATGTCTTTCCACTTCCCGTCACCCCAAGGAGTGTTTGACGCGGATAGCGTAAAAAGCCATCCGCAAGCTGCGTAATGGCCTTTGGTTGATCTCCTGCTGGAGAAAACTCTGATACTATCTTGAAATCCATTTTATTTTCTTTTTTTATGTTTCTTTTTTTCTTCTTGTTCAAATTTTTCTTTTTCACCGGGAAGATATACGCGTACTTTTGGCTTTAAAACTTTTGGCGTGCCTTCGTATTGCTTATTTACTTCTGCACGTTTTGCTTGCGCAGAAAATCCTCCGCCGGTTGGCTCTGATTGGTCCTTTCTTCTTTTTTCTGCGCGTTTATCTGATTTTGTTTTAGAAATAAAATCTCCGTTTTCTTTGAACATATATGTAGAATTATTATACTTCTAGTATACCCCTCTCTTCTGCAACAAGCAATAAAAAACCCTTGTTTACGAAAACAAGGGGCGACGATCCGGCCGAGCAAGCATGTCTTTATCAAGTCTGCCAAGCCACTCAAGAACGTCATGCAGTTCATCCTTGAGATGTATGAATACCTGCGAACCATACCGCTCATGGATAGTCATAAGCATACGGTCTGCAAACTGATTGCTGAATTGATAGAGATATTCTCCTTCAATTCTTGAGAGTGGCAGAACGACGCTATCATCCCATGGCTCAGGACTTTCTTTGTGAAGATCACCAAGCTTGATGATCCGCCATCCAACGTCTGATTTTCTTGCTGGAAGCTTTCGAAGATAAAACACCCTTTCAAGCTCCAGCCATCCATTGGATTCGCTTGTATGGTTTTCCAATGAAATTTCAGGGAAAAGCGCTGGCCGATGCAGAACCACTCCCCGAAACATTGGGCCAATGAGTTCCCGAAGTATGGAGAATCCTCCCTCTTTCTCAAGTGCCGCAAATGCGATAACCGCCAAGGAACGATCCTTGAGCATAAGTGCGCTTGCACTATGTCTCATGGTTTTTCCTCCTTAATGTGAATCAATGGAAACTAGCGGTAAAAAATATACTATCTTTTTTATGTTTTACTGTCAAGGAGACGAGCAACTGCCACAGTATTCCTCCCACTCCACCAATGCGCATGTTTGCCATGTTTGCTATAATAGGTATCTTGCATCCGAAGACTAGCCGCACGGCACAGCCTTGTCAATTCATGTAAAGTAAAGCTATAATAGTACAATGGTTCAGCAAGCGCACCGCTCTTCCATGTTGTAAGACAATCACGAAAGCTTAGTTCTTTTTTGGAAAAACCGTATTTTTTTTGCCACACTGAATCTGGAGTGCGGTATCGTTCTAATGTGTATCTCCATACGCTTTTTCGCGCTTGTATCTGTAATAGATTCCAGTTGGTAAGAAAAAGCAATCCTCCCGGTTTTAAAAATAACCGCACATTAGAAAGAGCCTGTATTTGAAGAGCACGATCTGGAATGTGATTTAATACAGCAACTGCAGATACAATATCAAATTGCTTACCTTGTAGATCTGGAACATCTTGCAATGAAAGAACATCGCCAATAAAAAATTGCGGTTTACGTATATCATGTTCATGAATACGTTCAGCTTCCTGAATCAATGCGGCGCTTATATCAACTCCTGTATAGTGAAATGATATATCTTGTGGGAGTGCTGTAAGAATCCGTCCATTTCCACATCCAATATCAAGAATACTCATGCCGTCAGACAGATATGTAGTCAAAGGAGTAAGATCATCCCAAGGTCGTGTGCGCGTATCTGAAAACGCTCGCGCAATTCTATTGTATGTTTGTATATTGAGTGCACAAATCTTTTTCGCAGTTTCACTGGTCATAATATGAAAAAAAAATCAAAAAAAACTTTCAATCCTGCAGAATGGATCATACAAGAACTTAGCAAAAGAAGCAATCCTTCTCAAAGCGTTCTCCATTCACTCAAACGTACTGCAAGTAAAAAAACAAAATGCGGTATTCTTTCAAGTGCGCTTCTTTTTGCATCTTATAAAAAATTATGCGCAAAAGGAATTATAAAAAAAGATGCGCACCTTGAGCAACTTTTACGGGTGAGAAAAATACGATCACTTTCCGGTGTTGCCATTATCACAAATCTTACCATGCCATATGGGTGTCCCGGAAAATGCGTGTACTGCCCTACTGAACGACGCATGCCAAAAAGCTACATTGCCACAGAGCCAGCTGCTGCGCGCGCATTAGCATTAAACTTTGATCCCTATCTTCAAACTGCAAAACGCATTGAAGTGCTTGAAGGAAATGGACATCCTGTAGATAAGATTGAACTTATTATTAAGGGCGGCACATGGTCTGCGTACCCTAAAAAATATCGTGAATGGTTTATTTCTGAATGTTTTCGCGCCATGAACAATGGTGGAAAAAACTCGCGTAAAAAAACAACGCCCAACTCATGGAGAACATGGAACGCTTCAGAACTTATTCGCCAGCAGAAAAAAAATGAAACTGCCAACCACCGATGTATTGGCCTTACCATAGAAACACGGCCAGATTGGATAACATTAGAAGAAATACAACATCTTCGGATGCTTGGTTGTACGCGCGTGGAGCTTGGCGTACAAACTATTGATGATGAAATTCTCCAGACTATTAAACGCGGCCATACGAGCAAAGATGCGGCACATGCAACACAACTCCTAAAGGACGCTGGTTTTAAAGTAGATTATCATCTTATGCCCGGACTTCCAGGAGCAATTCCTGAAAAAGATATTCAGACAGCGCGCACTGTTTTTTTTGACGAGCGCTTTCAACCGGATACCGTAAAACTCTATCCATGTTCTGTTATTCCAAACACAGAGCTTGAACAATGGTGGAAAGATGGTAATTATATTCCCTATTCTACAGAGACACTTATTCAAATTCTTTCTGAAATAAAATCTTTTGTGCCGCCCTATGTACGCCTTAGCCGCATTATCCGGGATATTCCTTCGCAAAATATTGCCGCGGGAAACATGGTAACAAATTTGCGGGAGACTGTCGCCGCATACATGAAAGAAAAGGGGCTTTCATGCGCATGCCTTCGATGTAGAGAGGCCGGACATCGGCTTGATGATATAAAAATTGAAAAACCAACATTCTTTCAGCAAACGTACCCTGCATCTGGCGGTACTGAATATTTTTTAAGTTTTGAAAGTAAAGATAAAAAAACACTCTTTGCATTTCTTCGCTTGCGACTACCATTAACCGCTGCAGAACCAATATGGACAACTCTTCCTGAACTTCGTGACTGCGCGCTTGTCCGAGAACTTCATACGTATGGTCAACTCGTAGCTATTTCTGATAAACAAAAAAATGCTTCCCAACACAAAGGTATGGGAAAAAAACTTCTCAAACACGCGGAAGTACTTGCAAAAAAATCAGGATATAAAAAAATGGCGATTATTGCGGGTATCGGCGTACGGGAGTATTATAAAAAACAAGGATATACGCTTCAAGGAACATATATGATTAAAAATCTATGAAATACAACGGCATTCTTTTTTCCGGACTTCCCGGCTCTGGCAAGTCAACTGCAGTGCGACAGCTTGCGCCACTCTTGGGATGGCGCACGTTTTCTATTGGAGATCTTTGGCGCGAACAATGGCACGCATTACACCCCAATCAAGAGGTCTCATTTGAAGAATATTATCGCTCAACAACATTAGAAGAAAACCGCGCCATGGACGCAAAGGCACGAGATATTCTTGCACAGGGAAATATTGTCAGTGATATGCGTCATGGCATTATTGCGGAAAGTCTGCCAAAAATTCTTCGTGTATTTATCAGCGCAGATCTTAATACACGCACCGAGCGCGCTGTCCAAACGAACAAATACAAAGAAAAAACATTAGATGAAATCCATTACCTTCTTGCAAAACGCGAACAAACAGAAGTGGCAACTGCACATGCGCTCTATGGTGAAGATTATGATTTTCGCGATGCAAGCCGCTATCATCTTACGTTAAATTCTGGACTCTTAACTGTAGAAGAAAAAATACAATCAGTGGTGCATTTTTTTAAGTAATTTTTAATTTTTATGGCGACAATAGAAACAAGAGAATCTGCAAAAAAACAGGAAGGAAAATTTTCAATGAGAGATGAATACGAAAATAGTATATTTACACGTAGAAAACCAGACATGAATGAGTTTAAAGATACTGTATATCCACACAATGAAATTGCAAATGACGTAAAAGAATTACAAAGAATTCAAAGTGGTTTTACGGAATCAATAAATTCAAAAGCTGCTCGGCATCTTGAACTTATCGCTGGAAGAAACTCTGATAAAACAACAGATCAATGGCTTGGAAAAAATGCATCTGTATATGAGACGCATGATTTTGATGATGTAGCGCACCATATAGATATGGTAGTAGAGTTTCATGATGAAACATACGGCCTTGTTCGTTTGGGTATTGATGTTACTACTGCACACGAAGAGGGAGATGCGGCTGATAGAAAAAGGGCAACTATTAAAAAGTATGCTGAAAATAATTGGCTTTTCCCGGTAAAATATTTCAAGGGAACAGATGAAAAAGGTAACGCATCTCTTGGAAAAATAGAAGTACCACGAGCAGTTGTATTTATACCAACTGATTTTGTAGAAAAATATTGGAACAGATTACAAGCGCTTCGAGATGAGATATCTGAACTTAATGAAAAACTTGATCGGCTAAAATCAGGAGAAAAAATCCCCTTTGAAACTGAATCAAGAGTTCAAAATTTGCTTGATACAAGAATGAAACAGGTCAAAGAATATGAAGGGGGAGGCCTTGCAGGACTTGGTTTTGCCAAGATTATATTTGAACAAATCATTAAAAACCTTGAAAATTTGCTCTTATCTGCAAAGAAAAAAGACTATAGGGAAGCTATAGAAAAAACTCTTGCATGTGTTAAGAAGGCATACAGTGAAAAAAAGAAAGACATAGAAGAGCTTGAAAATAAAATCAATCCTCCTCAAATAAAAAAGGCTCCGCGATCTCGAAAAAAATAGCAGAGCCTAACATGGAGAATCATTTGATATGCTTCGTTCAAGGAACGCAATTGCTCCTTCTGGATATCCTTCCCGAACCTGCTCTAAAAACATTTCGTGAAGTCCAATAGTGGCTCCAAGAATGAGATATTCCATAGGGTTTTCAAACCCGGGATCATTTTCTCCCTCAATGGATCGCGCCAGATCTTCTGGCTGATTGCTTGCCATGTTTTACACCTCCGTGCGGTATATATCCTACTCTTTTCTCATTTTTTTGTCAAGAGGGCGAAGGTATGCCTTACTGCGCATAGAGCTGGCTTGCAGGAATCAGCTCTTTTTTCTTACCTGGCGGTGTCCAGAAAAGATGGATTTCTGCGCCATAAAATTCATCAAAATACTCTATTGCAATATCGTATTTTTTCCCAGTTTCAAGTGTTATTGTTCCACTATTCTCTTTTGGCGCATGCACATTCCAATCATCTATAATCTTCTGACCATTCACCCAAAGCCGTACGCCGTCATCTCCTATTGCAGAGAATGTATATGTTCCTGTGAGTGGTGCCTCTATTTTTCCTGTCCACTTAACACCAAATGTATCATATCCCATACGCGCATCTGGCGCACTGAGCTGCCAATCAAAATCAATTCTAGAATCAATTCGCGTCAATGTAAGTGAAGAAGGATTAATATCGTAATAAGAATTAATAGTATCGTAATATGACCCGGCTAGACCGGTACCTGTTCCTGTATATGTTGTTTGAGGATTTGTAAGATCTTGCACTATTTTCTTAAATACTTCAGCATCAAATCCACTTTGCTGGGTGCGCGCATACGCATCTTTTATCTCTTGAGAAATAGGATATCCCCATGTCTCAAATTTTTGTAAAAGATCTGTCTTCGTAAAATAGCTCAAGAGAAACGCGAAAAATGATGATTTTGCGCTAACAATATCCTGAGATTGATTTTTTATGTCAGGAGTTCTCCATGCAAGCGGCAATGGAAATTCGCTATTATAATAGCGAAATGTATTTTTAAATCCTTGATAGAACTGCTCTGCTTTTCCTTGTTTTTTAAATTCGCGATACAGCTGAATAATCATATCTAGTGTATATGGATAAACATTTCCAACTGCTTTAGGATTTACAATAAATGCTTTCCAATCCGCATCGCTCCCTAATGACGCCCAATCATCAAGCGTTGTATATGAATCAATGCATGTATTTATTGATTTTCCTTTTGCGCGACACCATGCATCCCAATAATACCGTTCATTGGTGCCATAAATTTCATTTACCACATGCGCACCCATATTTCCCCAAACTGATGCGAATTTTTCAATAAATGATTCGTCCCAAAGATACGCATATTTAGCATCCTGACTTGCGGTAAAAATATGTCCCATCTCATGCTGAATAGATGCTGATATGGGATGTTCTGAATTATTTGCAAGCATCCAAAAATAATTCTCAAAAAAATCACTTGTAATATATACAACGTTTCCTCCTAATACATACATTGGGTAATCCCAGCCCATTTTTCCATTTGGACAACTTATTCCTCCTTTTGGCGGACACTGTTCCATGATTTCCATTTTCTTTTCCTTTGGCTCATAGGCAAGCATCTCTTTCAGTGTGCCGTAGAGCCTATCATAGAGCATAAGATATCCGCGCGGATCTCCGGAAAGAAGTGCAGCATGCACTGGGTGCAATTTCCATGTGATACGGCCACACGTGATGATACCAGTTGTTTTAAATGTCTCTGGAGTTGTATCGCAATCTGGTGCAGGAAGCGGAGTGGAAATAAGTTGAGGTTGAGGAGGAGTTTGTTGTTGCGGTTGTTGTACTACAACAGTCTGGGGCTCTTGCGGTGCTTGAGAAACTGGTTGTTGCGATACTGATGGTTGTGGTTTTTTTTGCTCTTGTGGAGCTTGCGGTGCAATTTCCTGTAATTGATTCTGTTGTGGTTTTTGCGTAATTGATTCTTCTTTCTGTAATTCTGATGATGGCTGTAATTGTTCTTTTTCCTCTACTACTTGAATTGTCACTTTTGAGAAAGAACTTTGGCCATATCGATCCCAACATTTTAGGGAATATATTTCGGTTTGGTCTGGAGCTACATCTTGCGAACCTTTTACATACTGTAATCCTACCCATTCATCAGGGCCAAATCCCTCACAATTCATTGCGTTAACCGCGTTCCATGAAATTGTCACTCTTTCTCCATGTTGAATAGTTGCTTGTTCTGCAGATAAATTAATTGTTACCCTTGATTGATTTTTTGTTGGAAGTTTTTTTACAACCGTAACAGTAATCTGTTCTTTTGAAGTTTTTCTTCCATCTGCAATAAAGCATTGGAGATAGTATGTCTCTTTTAAACGTTTTGGATATACAACAAAGTTTCCCGTATCTGCTTTTTTCCCTTTCCACGCTCCTGATGCTATGCAATAATCAGCGTCTGATTCCCATCGCAATGTCGCTTTTTTTCCTTTTGTTACTTGATCTGGATATCGAATAAAAACAAGGTATGGGGCCTGTTCTTCATTATTTTGAATATCTTCAAGATCGTTATTATTTTCTGTTTTAAAATCCCCTTCAGTATCAGCTATTCTATTATCTGCTGGATATTCAAGATGAAGTGCGTAATGATACTCAACATCTGGTTCAAGCCCAGAAATAGTTACCGTACTCCATGGCTTATTATCATACGACACATCTTTCTTCTGGACAATTTCTCCTGATGATTTTTTTGTGATTGTTAATATTTGTATTAGAGATCCATCAACGGGAATATATCCAAAATCATAAGAAAAATATTTTACCAGCTCGTCACCTTGCGACGTAACTTTTACTTTAGAAAGATAGATAGGCACTCCTTCTAATTTTGGGCGTTTTTTATCAACAACAATAATAATATTTCGATTTGTCTGTTTTTCATTATTAAAACAATTTAACCAATATTGCGTTGTCTGTACTGGCTGCGCCCTTATAGATCCCGAGGGATTTCGCTCGCCAGATGAAGCAGCCCATTCATTGTCTTGATCCCAACTCCATGATCCGTCACTTTGAAGAATATCTACATACGATTGACATATCTGTGCATCTGTTTTCCATGTAATAATAATTTGCTCTCCTTTTTTTATTGACGTTTTATCTGTTTTAAAAAAATCAATCTTAGGCGCAATAGAATTTGTAGAAACCGTGACATCAACCATAGCGCTCTGTTGAGATGTATTATTGTGGCAATCGAGGGAATAAAGCGCATAAAGCTCTTTTGGCATAATTGTTTCCGAGCCACTTTTTGAATTTTTTTCTCCTGACCATCCTCCTGAGGCCTTACATATATCTGCATTTTCTACGCTCCATGTTAATATAATTGATTCACCTGCCGAAACTAATGATTTTGAAATATTTAATTGAACTGAAATATTTCCCGACCTCTCATTTTTAATATTTGAAATATTGTTGACATTTGAATTTTCTGTCGAAAAATCTATTGTTGTAAATTCGTTTCCATACGTCATATTCATATCAGTTGAAGCGCCTCGTTTCCATGCAGTTATTCGATATATATATGATGTATGCGGTTTTAATTTTTTATCAAAACCACCAGGACTAACATAAAATGTTCTTAGTGTTTCATTTCCGCTAAAAGTATATTCCGTATATGGATTTGTGATTATTGATGTATTTGGATACTCCCAAATTGCAATACGAATCTTATCAACTGGATCAGATGTTTGAATACGAAAAGATCGTTGATCCTCTGCAGACTTTCCAAGCGCATCCACTTTTTCCAGTTCTACAAGAGTAATACCAAATTGTCCTGAATTAAGTTGTATTGTTTCCGCATACGAAATAGACGATGATACTAACAAAAAAAGAAGAGAAATAAGAATACTTCCCAAAACTTTTGACATACCGTAAAGCTCAAAGGCTCTTTATATATAAAATAGTATATCTTTATTATACCATATAGCGTGGTGCCATTTACCAATTACTGCTAGATCCACCGCCGCCAGAACTTCCGCCACCAAAACCGCCGAACCCTCCAAATCCACCGCCGCCCATTCCCCCACCAATCCATGGCCCGCCTGCCCACCATGATGGATGATCTGAATGTTCTTTATAATTTTTTGAAACAACATAATCAAATGCAAGACCGATTATTCCTGAAATCAAAATCCAAAACCACCAACCAGTAAAAAATCCTGCAATAGCGCCAACTGATCCGCCGGCAACTCCGCCAAGCCACCATGATTTTGTCCTACCAAATATGCTTGCAAGCCAAGGAAGTACTACGGCGAAAAAAAAGATAATTCCATAGAACATAAGTTCTGCTGTAGCGCGATTATTTTGAGCATTTCGTGAACGTTTCTGCGTTTGTGGAATAACTTCACTTTGAATCGCCGCCTTTATACTTTGCGTTCCAGCTGTAATACCTTCTTCAAATTTCCCCTCTTGAAATAATGGCTTTACGACATCATCTTGAATATGCTTTGATTCTAAATCTGTAAGCGCACCTTCAAGTCCATATCCTACTTCAATACGCATTTTTCTATCCTGCATTGAAATTAAAAAAAGAACGCCATTATCTGCGTCCTTTTTGCCAATTCCCCATTCGCGAAATAATCTATTTGCGTAATCCTCTAGTGAATCTCCATTTAATGTCTGAATAGTGGCAATCGCAATTTCATGCCCAGTACTTTGTGAAAATGTCTGCAAATCTTGTTCCAGAGAATTTCTTGCTTGCGTAGAAAGTACTTGCGCAAAATCATTCACAAATCCTTGAAGCTTGCCCGGAGAAGTATACGCGAAAGATTGAAGAGGAAATACTGTAACAGAAAAAAATACAAAAAGAAAAAGTATTGTTTTTGCTGTACGCATGGAAAAGGAATATTATTTTGTGAAGTCTACCTTAGGAGCTTTTTCTGCGCCCTCATCTGCCTTAAATGATTCCATACTCTGAAAATTAAACATACCGGCTATGATATTTGAAGGAAAGCGGCGTACAAGCGTATTATATCCGCGAACCGCATCATTGAAATCTCTGCGTGCAACAGCCACGCGATTTTCTGTGCCCTCTTGCTGGGTCATAAAATCACGGTATGCTTCTGTACTTTTAAGTTGTGGATATGCTTCAACAGTCACCAACAACCGTGAAAGAGCGGAATCAAATCCATTTGCAGCTTGCACCTGTTCATTAATAGAACCTGATTGTCCTGCTTTTGCCCATGCGCTTCGCGCTTCTACTACTGCCTGCAATGTTTCCTGTTCAAATTCCGATGATCCCTTTACTGTTTCCATGAGATTTGGAATAAGATCAATGCGGCGTTGATACTGCGTCTGCACATCTGCCCATTTATTTTTTACAGTTTCCTGGGCACTTACAAGGCCATTATATGATCCCAGTACAAGCAAGCCAACGCCAACCACAATAGCGCCAAGGATAATCCACAATTTTGAACCTTTTGTCATATATATACATTATATAAAATTAAAAATCTTCATCTACTGCTTGTATATTTGAACTATTTAATTGAAATTTTTTCTTTATTTCAACAACTTTTTGTTCCATATCTTGTATTTTTTCTTTACAAAAAGACGCAAGGCTCAGTCCCTGTTCAAATTTTTTAAGACTTTCATCAAGATCCATATTCCCTTTTTCAAATTCTTGGACTAATGTCTCAAATTCTTCAAAAGCCTGTTGAAATGATTGTTTGTCTTTTTTTACTGTCATAGACTACTTTTTATACTACATTTTTTTAAGAGAAAAAGCAATGGTTATAGCGGCAATATTCCCTGAGGCGAATCAACTGTTGCCAAAAGAGTGCCGTCAGAAAACTGGATATCTATACTATTTCCGGATTGAACATCACCCACTCCATGGACAACTCTTCCCTTCTTACGAACAATACTATATCCTCGTTTTAATACTATAAAAGGATTCATGGTTGCAAACGTCCGCTCTAGCGATAAAAATGTATTTTTTCTATTCTGCATCTGCTGTTCTGCGCAAAAAATAAGCATGCGCTGATTTTCGCACAGCGAGCGCATCATGGAATGCACGCGCATCTCATATGCTTGTAGTGTAGAAAAAAATCTTTGAAGAATTTCACGGAATGTATGGATATGTGCATGTAATACCCGCTGTATCACTTGCATACCAAATTCAATACGCTGTTTTTGTTCACGTAAAAAATTATTTACTCTTTGCTCCATAAACATACTATCTCGCTCAACCATTTTTATGATCTCTTGCTTATCCGGTGTTATAAGACTCGCTGCATGCGTTGGCGTTGCGGCACGTACATCTGCCGCATAATCTGCTAATGTTTCATCTCGTTCATGGCCAACACCTGATATCAACGGAACACATGAACCAAAAATAGCGCGTGCCACGCTCTCTGTATTAAATGCTTGCAAATCTTCCATGCTTCCTCCGCCGCGAATAAGAGCAAGCACCTCAATGCCAGTATCGTTTTCATTAAAATATTGAATAGCAGAAACAATTTCCTGTACTGCCTGCTCTCCTTGTACATGTACATGGATTAAATATATTTCACAATTCCATCTCTGAGTAAGAATACGCATAAAGTCTGTATATGCCGCTGATTCACGGGAGGCAATAAGACCAATGCGTAAAGGAAATCTGGGTAATAGGCGCTTACGCTCCACAGCGAATATCCCTTCTTTTTCAAGTTTTGCTTTTGTAAGCTCAAATGCGCGTTTTAACGCGCCAATTCCCGCAAGCTCAATGCGATCAACCGTAATGCTAAATTTTCCACTCTTCCCATACACACGCGGCACGCCAGATGCGCGAATCTTCATACCATCTTCAAGCGCGTGCTCTAAACGATATGCGACCGCAAAACAATTCACTATACTTTGATCATCCTTCAAATCAAAAAATGCCCATTTCCCTTGACTTATACGAAAACCGGTAATTTCTCCTTCTACTGTTACTTGCCGTCCACCGAGCGCAAGATTGACATATTCAATAAATTCTGAAACGCTCAATATAGGCTGGAGTGTTTCTTGCATGTTGGTATACTATTAAGGTATGTCTCTTAAAAAACAATTTCTTTCTGTTTTATTTCTCTTTTTTGCATGGTTTCTTGCCTTGCAATTTTTTACATACGCCAGCACTGAACGTGTTGTATTCTCACCAGACCAATCCTACGAAGGATTGGAACGAAAATATAACCTTCTTATGTATGGCGTATTTCCAGAAAAATACTGGCAGCGTTTTGATGCAAACTGGTATCTTACTGTAGCACAAAATGGCTATATATTCAAAGAAAGCGAACGATCAAATATTGTATTTTTTCCACTCTATCCCATTCTTATCCGTTTTGGCAGTTTTTTTACCGGGGGAAATTTTGCTTTAAGTGGCGTTATAATTTCAACAATTTTTGCACTGCTCTCATGCTGGCTATTATTTCTTTTTACAAAAAAAGAATATGGGGAACAGTCTGCATGGCGGAGTGTATTTTTTTTCTTAGCTTTTCCTGTTTCTTTTTTTCTTATTTCCATCTACACGGAATCTCTTTTTATCTTTCTTTCTCTTGCCGCTTTTCACTGCGCGCAATCAAAAAAATGGATACTGGCAACACTCTGTGCGGTGCTTCTTACCGCAACGCGCGTTACCGGCCTTGCCATCATACCAGCACTCGCGCTTGAATATATTCTCCAACAAGGATTTCATATACGAACAATTTTTACAAAAAAAATTCTGCTCTTTTTACTTATGCCGTTTGGATTCTTTCTTTTTCTTGGATTTCAATGGTTTACATTTGGTGATCCATTTCTTTTTCTTAACGGTCAAAATGCGTGGCAGAGAAATGCGAGTTTTTCTCTTCCATCTATTGCGTCAAAATTTCACCAATATATTTCTGAATTTTCTCTTGTTGCAGATCCGCAAAACTCCATGCCGCTTGCTACGCGCTGGATTGATGTAGTATTTTTTATATTATTTATTGTTGGAATTATTTTTTCGTATATCAAGACATCTGCGCCGCTTGCACTTTTCTCGGCAGGACTCTTGGCAATTCCTTTATTAAGCGGCAGCCTTTTAAGCATGTCGCGCTATATGTTCGTCGCGTTTCCTATTTTCATAGCCATGGGGCGAAGTATTACGCGATCCCAGGCGCTTTTTGTAATTCTTTTTCTTTCTACGCTTTTCTTGTCGCTTTTTGAAAGTATGTTTATTCAATTTTATTGGATTGCGTAGGGCTTATTGTGTACTCAGGACTATATACGTGTTTCAACGCGCCCCAAACAGATGCATCGCCGCGTTTTTTGAGTGCATACCACCATTCTCCTCCCCACATATACACCTCATCAAACCCAACTGCACGTGCAAAACTGATATTGTTTTGTATTTTTTTAATCGGCATATATTCCAGCATTTCTCTATTTGTCATTTCCTGTACACCTTTTGGTCCCCATGGCTCTGCCTGTAATTCTGTAAAGATAATCTGCTTACCCAACGGCTTTACAATAAGATTATTTTTTAATTGATAATACCCCGGAGTAATAGGAAACGGCACGTGTCCAATATAATCATTCCATGCTTCTCGATACAGACTTGATCCCAGCACATCTCCATATAACGCCGCTGGCAGCCACGCCGTCCATTCACCCGCATCTGTTACTACAATAGGCCGAGAATCTAGGGATCGCACCAACGCAACTTCACGCTTCAAAGAATCAATGCCAAGAAAATTCGGACAAATACCAAAAGGAAAAAATAATTCATTTTCCACTTGCCAGCGCGCAACTGCCGGATGATTGCGATATCGCAATACCACCTGCCGAACCTGTTCCAATGATTCTCGCTCAATGCCCGGGCGCGACATACCTTGAATCCACTTTGGATCATGGCATTCCGGCCAGCGTGGAAGCTTTCTTCCTACTGCCAGGATAACTTTTGCACCGCGTTTTGCTGCTTCATCAAGTTGATAATCTAAATCTTCAAATGTAAATTCATTATCTTTTACTTCAATCATGTCCCAATACGCAGATAAACGAAATAGCCGCACGCCAAGATCATCCAAAAGTGCGGTATATGTTTCTTTCCAATCAAGACCAAAACTTGTGGCTTGCCATGGGCTAAATGTCACGCCGAATTTTGTAGGTACTGATGTTCGCTGACTGGGAAAGTTTAAAATAATAAAAACAAGGGCACACAGTATCACGCTACCCTTAAAGAGCGCCTTCCACCGCATGCGCGGTTGCCTGATGCATACTACTTTTTCTTTTTTGGAACGCATGTTTTACATTCATGAGCATGAGCAATGCCGCTAAATCGATCAAATACATCTCGCACTCCCTGAAGCTTATATGCGATATACAGAACTATATACGCAAGAAAGAAAAAAATAAGTCCTGTAAATATTCTCAACATAAGCTCATCAAGCATAACCAGCATGCCAATCAATACACACATCAATCCAAACACAAATAAGTGATTGATGGTGCTTGTCATGCGCTTTTCAATGATTTTGAACATATAGAATAAATTATTTATATAGTCATCATGGGCTTGCCGTCAAAGTTCTTTATGTCATACCCCTTATGAAATAAAAGATTTTCAATTTCATAGGTTCCCAAAATTTCTGCATTTGAAAATCCATTCAATGCCGCACGAGCAAGCCAGCCGTTTTTTATCCAATCAAAAAGCCATTCATCTGTATAATGCGGATCATCCTGACTAATACCTCCACCAATTGTCTTCAGCCATACACGATTAAAGTCTTCCTGTGATCCTACTGATGGCGCCATAATAATAGGAAGACCGAGTGCAGTATAAAATGAAAGTTCTGATGGTTTTGTCCAGAGAATATCTGTATTTCGCAACATCTTATTAAATGCTTCGAAATACTCCATCTTGGTTTTTTTATATAAAATATCCACATGACAACCAAATTCTTTTTCAAGTCTCAATTCTTTGATGACACTCTTATACTGTTTAAAAACTTCTTCTCGAACGCCTGCGACTACATTCAGCCTCACGCTGCGATCAAGAATCCTCTGACGCAAGCTTTTCATAATACTCACGCCAAGATCAGATTGTGCGCCAGCTCCGCCAACAGCAAATGTAATTGTGAGCGGATGTGTCGATTTTTTGGGAATAAATTTTTTACCAAGATGATATTGGATGATGTGCCCAAACTTATGACGCATGTGATCTTCCGGATCCAGATTAATAAGTCGTGCGCCTAAATCTTTGCGCAAAATACTCATATTGACGCCGCCAATGTTTTCCTTTGGTAATGGAAAACCAACCAGATGAATATTCTCCGGTTTTACACCATAGAGCTTGAGGCGCTCTACTACGCGTGGATTTGGCGCAAGATATTGGATTCTGCTACGCTTTGGATCACGCGGTACCCATGTACGGCTAAGATCCGTATCGCACACTTGGCAATAAATCTCCCCTTCGTATCCATAAAATTCTGCCGCAAATGCAGCTAAGAAAAATGTAGCTAATAATGGAAGCTTAGGATTTTCTGTAAGTACTTTTGTAAATAAATGCTTGCCCACACCACCTTTTTCTATCATGTGATAGGTGTGCATGAGCTGAAGATTTGCTCGAGATAAATCTCTGCGTGGATAAAAAGATGGAATCTCTTGAATTTTATCAAAAAGATCAAAAAGCATGCGGCCAACAGATGACCGCGCCTGGATGCGAGAAATGAGCTCATAGCCTTCGCGACTTTGCTTCCATACCTTTTTTTCTTCCGCAGGTACTCCCTCATAGGTATTCATGGTGATAATGCCTTTGTAGGCAATATCTTTGAGTGGGTATGCGGCTCGCTGGTGGCCATATCCCATGTCAACAGCAATGACCCAAGCCTTCTTTAATGAACGCGCCATAGATGACAAGCATGGTTATATATTTGGTATTATTAGTATACCACATATTAACTGGTACATGAACTGAATAAAAAAACGCCCGGCCTGGGCGATTTTTTCTGTCTTAAAATAGTATTATGCTTTTTGCTCAAGAATATTTTTTGCGCGTTTGAAAGCATCTGGATATGTTTGTATAAGATTCTCTCTAGTGCGCGCATATTGTTCATCTTTTGCGCAAAGAATTTCCAATGCCTGAATAACTGCTTCAGCACGTGGTGATTCAGACTTATTTATTTCTTGTTTTTTGGTTGGCCATGTTTCCATATATTTACGCTTGGGGTGTTGTTGTAAGAAGCTGAGCAAGCTCTTTTTTTGATGCAAGCGCCTCCTCAAGAATCATTGCTTCCATATTTGGAAGTCCTTTTTCTGATAAAAATACATTGATGGCGTCAGTATCCTGCATTTGCAAAAGTTTGTCAAGGGTTACCTGTTCTTCTTGGTTGCTTGCGTCTAAAATACGCATAATCACGTGATTTTGAACCATGCGTAAAAAAAGCGCAATAATCCGCTCTCGCTGCTCGTCTGTACAGTCTGCAAGTCCGGCAGTCTGAAAAAAATCGTCCATAATATAATATTAACGTCTGTGTTTGCGAGGAATAAGTGTTTTGTCTTTTGATTTTTTGGTGTGGCGTTTTAACTTAGGAAGTTTTATGCCAGTGGTTATTTTGATATACGGTTTCTTTGCCATATGTCATGGATTATAAATAAGTTCATTATGAGTGTATCATACTTTTTATTTTAAACAAATCACCGATACTTCCGAATGACAGCAATCACCACGCCAGAGATAAGGAGTTGTTCTTTGGGAATAATAGCTTTATAGCGTTTGTTCGCCGGCACCAACCGTACTTTGCTATTACGCTTTTCGTAATATTTCATGGTCCACTGATGGTCTATTTCCGCAACAACAATATCTCCATTCCGTGCAATTCTACCACGTTCTAATAACACCAAATCTCCCGGTTGAATGCCGGCATCTATCATGGAATCTCCTGATACTTTTAACATAAATGTATCATGATGATTTTGTACTAGATATTCATCTAATGTAATAGTATCTACCAGCTGTTCTTCTGCAGGAGCAGGAAACCCTGCCTCCACAAACCCAAGTATCTTAATGCCATGAAAAGAATTTCCAGGAAGAATCCTCCCTTTTGTATCACGGTTGATGAGTTTATTTTTTGTAAGATCAGAGACAATGCGTGATACTGCATTTTTTGATTTTACTCCAAAAAGAGCAAGCATTTCAGAAAAACTTGGCATGCGCTTTTCTTCTCTATAAAATCGTTTGAGCTCTGCAAGATGTTCTATTGGTGATCGTGGCATAGATAGTGTATCGATGTATTTTTAGTATAGTGAACAATCGTTCACGTGTCAAAAAATACCCTCCCTCTTGACATTTTTAATGAAATTATATACTATTCTGGCACAGTTCATTTCATTTGCTTCACGCCGCCAGAAGCTTAAAACATACAGTTATCCACATGTATATTCTTGAAAGGAGATACTCATGAGTGCCGCTACTGCCGCTCCCTTGGGAGCTCGCATGGAAACCACTCGTAAGCAGGGTGCATCAAAAAGGAAGTATCAGCCGCTTGCAGATGTAGAAATACGATTTGCTTCAGTAGTGATCATTGTATTCATCTACATGCAAATCGTAGTCAACCAAAACATCTCAGCAAGCATTAAGGGATTATTTCTTCTCTTTGCTACTGTTACGCTTGTAGCATTTTTCTGGGATACACTTGAAAAAGTTGCCTACAAGTGGTGGGACAGAAGCTTTATAGGGTACAATACGCTTTACTATCTTGACCCACATGACAAATCTCTCAAAGAGATTACTGTTCCACGATTTCAGGTTTTTAGCACAGAAATTCCCAAAGGAGTACTTGCAGTCTCCGTTCCATTGGGAGGCTTTCTCAACAATGCATGTGTATTCACTGAATATCAAGAAATCTCAAATCTCTGGAGAGTACGCAAACGGACAGATATGACGCAAGCACGTCTTCAATACGTCCGCCTAGTTGACCAATTCAATGACAGCGTTTCTCTGTCCATTGACAAAGCGCTGCTTTTTCTGGAATCAAAGCAGGAATCTTTGGAATTCTTTCCAAACTGGGAAAATGTTTTCTTGGAAATGCGGGAACTCATTGCAAGTCTCAATGAGCAGCTTAGCGCACACCAGAAAGAATGCTGTGAAGAACATGTCAATGCGCTCAAGGCAGAAATTGAGAAATTCAATCAAGAACGTCAGGAGCTGAAAGAAGCACAACGGAAAATGTTTGTGACTATTCATAAATCTATCCGTATGCTTTCTGAAGCACGGCCCAGTGTCACGTCTGATCACATCCTCGCGCTCATTGAGCTTCTCATCAAAGAGCTTATGGCGCGCGTACCGCGACCTTCGGAAAACGAAGAATCCACGGCGGCATAATCCCCTATTTAACATTAAGGGGATTTTTTAATTTTATGGTAGAGTAAAGGGAACGAGAATTATTTATTTTGAAAACATTACGGAGAAATTTAGAAAATAATAGAGTTTTCTAAGGAAAAATAGCGGTCGGAAAACTTTTTTGTGAAACAAAAAAGGAAACGGGAACCGCGTCATTTTTCCGAAAGAAAACGATTATTATTTTCAAATTTTGGAATACCGTTTGAAAAAATGGATAATTCTCGTTCCCTATCTAAAATATTCTATGAAGCTCTCCTCTTTTTCTTATCATCTCCCAAAAGAACGTATTGCGCAAAAACCCATACGACCGCGAGACCATTCACGGCTTATGGTTTTGGATACAACACAATTCAGTATCCACCATGCGCACTTTTTTGATATTCTTTCGTTTCTTAAACATGGAGACGTGTTGGTATTTAACAATTCAAAGGTCATACCTGCACGTCTTTTTGGAAAAAAAGAAACAGGCGGCGTAGTTGAAATTCTTCTTGTGCGCCAACTTTCACCAAATCGCTGGAGCGCACTTTTAAAACATATAAAGGAAAACGATGTTGGTAAAAAAATAATTATTACTGGCGCAAAAAATCTCGTTGCAACGCTTTGCACTCATCATGAAGATTCTGTTTGGGGAATTGAATTTAATAAAAAAGGAACGGCATTGCAAATAGCTCTCCGTAAGGCAGGCATAGCGCCAACGCCGCCGTATGTTCTACAGATTTCAAATCTTAAAGAATATCAAACGGTCTATGCGAAATATGAAGGCTCTGTTGCGGCGCCAACCGCAGGATTTCATTTTACAAAACCTCTCTTAGCAAACCTTCGTAAAAAAGGAATATCACTTTGCGAAGTAACGCTTCATGTTGGACCGGGAACATTTTCTCCTATTCGCACTGACAATATCACGCATCACACCATGCACCCAGAATACGCAGAACTTTCTGCAAAAACAGCTCAATTCATCAATACTGCAAAAAAACAAGGGGGAAGAATTATAGCCGTAGGAACCACTAGTGTCCGCGTACTTGAAAGCTTTGCAGACACACAAGGAATCCTTCATGCCGGCAAAAAAGATGTCAACCTCTTTATTTATCCTGGATTTAGTTTTAAAATAATAGGAGGAATGATAACAAACTTCCATCTCCCAGAATCTACACTCCTCCTCTTGGTGTGTGCATTTGCAGAATGGAAAGCTAAAGGCGGAAAAAATTTCATTCTTTCTGCATACCAAGAAGCAATAAAGAAAAAATATCGATTTTATAGTTTTGGAGATGCCATGTTTATACAGTAAACTGTATGTCAGAAAACCAAACACTTTTTGAACGTTTTCAAGAAGAGCAAAAACATTTTGAAGAGATAAAAAAAGATCATCCAGAATTTTTTGTTCAGCAAGAACATACTGCCTCGCGCGATATTCTTGAGCGTATTGGCATTTTTCTTCCATCAAAAAATCTTCCGCTTGGATATATTAAATATCATCCATTTGATTTTATTGTTGAAGAACTAGGACTGGACGGTACTGTTAGCACTGTAGAGCCTGCCGCTCTTTTTTCTCAAAGTAACGGATCCGGGCAAACAATCTATGCAGATCTTGTAAAAATAGGCATTGCAACAGTAGAAGCAACGCGAGAACTTGCTGTATTCCTTGATTGTGAAGAAAAATCTATTACTGGCGCTGGCATTAAAGATGCCTATGCGCTTACATCTCAGCGCATGAGTATGCGTGGCATTCCTCTGGAAGCACTTAAAAAAATACCGGCAACACACTTTTTCTGCAAAAACGCAACTCTTGGGAAAGGCGTTATTTCAACTGGTCAACTTGAAGGAAATAGATTTACGATTCTTGTGCGTACAGAACAACCTGTGAATGAGCAAGAGATTATACAAAAAGTTCACGAACTTGAAAAAAATGGATTTTGGAATTTTTTCTGGCTACAGCGATTTGGTAATCGCCTTTTGACACATGTGTGGGGTTTACATCTTTTTCAAGGCGATTATGAGGGCGCATTGAGATCATATCTCTGCGATACCGGACCGCGAGATCTACCCTATTTTCAACATCTCCGTGGAGAAGCAGAAAAAATCTATGGCGATTGGAATGCACTTGAAAAACTTTTTAGCCCCATCCCCTATGCATTCAGGTACGAGCTTGGCATTATCCGTTATCTGCAAAAAAATCCACGCGATATCTTGGGCGCGCTTAATACTATGCCAGACCAAATTAAGCTGTGGGTCTATGCGTATGCAAGCTATGTTTTTAACCGAGTGCTTTCACAGTGCGCAAACGGATCACGAGATTGTGAATCTGCCTTGCCACTTGTTCTCTCATATAAAAAATCAGATCAAGCTCCATATTACACATTTTTATATGGCGACGAAGTACCAAATAATTTTGGAGAAAATTTTAAACCATTCCCGTATATCAGACTTTCGCCGCGCAGTGTTGATACGCGCATTAAGCCAATGATTCGTGCAGTGAAAAGCATACCTGAGGGGGTTGCAATTTCTTTTGATTTAAAAAAAGGCGCCTATGCCACTACGTTTCTTGCGCATCTTTTTACACTTCAAGAGGGGTTGCCACTTCCCGCATGGATCAAAACAACAGATATTGACATGAAAGAACTTCTTGGCGTAGGCTCATTACAAGAAGTAAAAAAAATATTAGAGCCATATATTGTTCTTCAAAAAAAAGAGGAAGCCCGAGAAATCGATTAGGCTTCCTCGGGCTTTGACGCGATTGGTGGAGGTTAGTCCGCTTCTTGAATACCGTAGGTGTTACCTTGGATATTCAGATAGCGTTCTGGTTTTTCGAACTGTTCCAGCTCTCGCGCGTCCGGACAATTGATGGTATCCAGACGATACTGGCCGCCTTCTCTGCCAAGTTCTTCGTTCCGGAACCGATAGTTTGCCCAAACGTACACCGTGAAAGTATACCGGGAAAACTCATCCAGGACCGTACGAGTGAGCCGTTGCTCCTTTGACTTGTCCGTGCTGAATTCCAGGATGCTCTTGTATAGGATATTTCCATCCCGCATCCAAGACTCAACCCGACCACCGCAGTAATAGAAGCCCAGGCTCGTGAGTTGGCCAAGAAGATTCCGGAGGGAAACTTCTTCAACTTTTTCAACGACACAGTAGCCTGTGTCAGACTGGCCCCGCTGATACGCAGCAGCATTCAGGCCGCGGCGTTCTGCTTCTTGTCCGTGTTCTTCATTCCGTTTTTCCTTGTTAATGTCCACCTCGGGCAAGCCAAGGAGGCGCGCCTTGGGGATAGAGATGAGCACTGCTTCACGCTGGCGCGTGAGAACAGTCATCCGCTTTTGGCGTTCTGCCAGCGGGACATTGTTCTTTCTCTGTTGGGCTTGCACTCTTTATTCCTCCTTCTACCAGGTGCTATTCACATTGCTCTTTTGAGCGATAAATGTATATTTTCTATATAAATATACACTTGTCACTCAAAAGAGTATACTAACCGCCATTTTAAAAAGAACGCTAGAATGTTTATATAATAACATAAAATCACAAAAATGTCAAGTATCAACCGACACTTTCAAATTTCATCTCATTTATCAGGAAAATCAGTATGCCGCACAGGCACGCTTGCCTTACCGCACGGCACGGTAAAAACCCCGTTTTTTATGCCTATTGCCACCCGCGGAGCAGTAAAAAATATCTCTCCAGGTGAAATCCATGGCCTTCAAGCAGAAATTATTCTCTCAAACACATATCACCTTCTTCAGCGGCCAGGACTTGAAGTACTCAAAAAACACAAAGGTCTTCATACGTTCATGCAATGGAATAAACCTATCCTCACGGATAGCGGAGGATTCCAGGTTTTTTCCTTAGCAAAAATGAGAAAAATTACACCACAAGGAGCAGTATTTCAATCTGAAATAGATGGTTCTCGCATTACACTTACGCCAGAAAAAGCAATTGATGCACAGTTTGCCATAGGATCAGATATCATGATGGTACTGGATGAATGCACACCGTATCCTTGCACGTATGAGTATGCGAAAAAATCTCTTGCTATCACACTTGACTGGGCGGCGCGAAGCAAGAAACATTTTGAAAAAATAGTGAGAAAGAAAAAAATTCCAGAATCAAAGCGTCCGCTTATCTTTGGTATTGTGCAAGGGTCAGTGTTTAAAGACCTCCGAGAACAGGCAGTTGCAGAGCTTGTGAAAATAGGCTTTGATGGATATGCTATTGGCGGTGTGGCAGTTGGTGAAGGTATGAATCAAATCCAGAAAATTGTAGAATGGACATGCGCACTTCTCCCGCAAGACAAACCACGCTATCTCATGGGCGTAGGAAAACCAGATGATATTAAACATGCAATACATGCAGGCGTAGATATGTTTGATTGTGTGATTCCTACACGAGAAGCTCGGCATGGCAGGCTGTATGTGCGTACCGGCCCTGTTTCTGGAAAAAAATTCCATACCATTATGAACATAAAAAAAGAGATCTTTAAAAAAGATCTCAAACCGATTGATAAAAAATGTTCATGCCTACTTTGTACGCAATTCAGCCGCTCCTACTTGCGACATCTTTTTTCCGTGAATGAAGGACTCGCACTTCGCTTAGCCACACTTCACAATCTCAATTTCTATCTCCGCATGATGGAAGAGTTTCGGAAAAAATAATATTTTATACTTTTGAAAGTATTTGTCATTCAATTTGAAAACTTTGCGGAGAAGCCTATTGAAAATGGAGATTTTTATGAGGAAAAATAGCGGTCGGAAAACTTTTTTACGATAGTAAAAAAGGAAACGGGAACCGCGTCAATTTTTCTGAAGAAAAAATCTATCATTTTCAAGGCTTTGGAGCGCGTTTGAAAAGTGAATGACTAATACTTCATCAGTCGTCTCATTATTAAATTCTACTCTTTCCCAAGTAGCGACTTTTGATACTCCACTTGAGCATCTTCAATACGCTTATAGAGCGGCTCTACTTCTTGTACTGTATACAAAATTTGTTCAGGCGCATTCCATGTTGACGCGACATTCACCTCAAGCGCAAATGCAATCTTTTCCGAAGATCGCGGCAAGAATGGCGCACTCAACGTAACTAAACAATGAATAGCATATGCTACCGCAGCCAAGTCTCCGGCAGCTTTTTCTTTATCTGTTTTTACGCTCACCCATGGGGCTGTATCATTAATAAATTTATTGCCTTCATCTGCCACGGAAAAACAAGCGCGAATTGCTTCTTTAAAATTTCCCGCTTCAATTGCGGAACCAACTTTTTCAAAACTCGCGCGTACTGTTTCTATGAATGTTTCTTGATCAATATCTAATTTTTTGGAAACTTCCACGCCTTGAGGGAAATTTGCGCGAATCAATGAAAGCGTGCGATTGATAAAATTGCCAAAATTTCCAATAAGTTCTTTATTTGTTTTAATGGCATATTCATTCCAAGAAAAATCAGCATCAGCTGTTTCTGGGCCGTTTGCAATCAAGAGATATCTCAATGTTTCTGAATCAAAAGATTTCAAAAAGTCAGGAAGCCATACAGCCCAGTGCCGGCTTTTTGAAAATTGTTGTTTTTCAAGTGTCAGATACGCAGATGAATAGATTCTATCCGGTAGATGTAGCCCGCCAAACCCTAAAAGCATTGCCGGCCAGATAATAGTATGAAAAAGAATATTATCTTTTCCGTGTACATAATAATGAAAGGCATTATCATTTTTCCAAAAATCTTCCCATGCGCTTGGCGTATCTTTGCCTTGCGCCCATTCCTTACTTGCAGAAAGATATCCGCACACTGCCTCAAACCACACATAAATTCGTTTTTTTTCATAGCCAGCTAAAGGAATAGCAATTCCCCATTCTGTATCGCGCGTGATAGCACGGTCATGCAAGCCTTGTGCCAACATGGTCAGAGAAAAATTCTTTGCCTCCACGCGCCAACTTTCACTTTTTGCTATCCATTTTTTTAAGTCATCTTCAAACGCAGAAAGCTTTAAATAAAAGTGTTCTGATTCTCGCCATTCTGGTGCAGTGACACAAATTTTACATGCAGGCTTAATAAGATCTTTTGGGTCTAATAATTCTCCGCAATTATCACATTGATCTCCGCGCGCATTTGCAAAATGGCATTTAGGACACTCACCTTCTATATACCTATCTGGCAAAAACCGTTTGCAGGAGGTGCAGTACGGCAACTGCTCTGACTTTGCGTAAATCAAGCCTTTAGCATATAAAGCTAAAAATATTTCTTGCACTGTCTGTGCGTGATTTTCTGTAGTGGTAGTAGTATAGGTATCGTATGAAAAATCAAGGCCTTGAATAAGCGTCTCTACAAATTCCTTGTGGTATGTTTCCGCAATCACAGATGGATGCACACCGCGCTTATCTGCCTCAACTACAATAGGCGTGCCATGGCAGTCACTGCCGGATACAAAAAGCACATCGTCTCCGACTAAACGATGATAACGCGCAAGCACGTCACCGCCAATAAGCGCTGCTACATGCCCAAAATGAAGTGATCCATTTGCATACGGCCATGCAGCCGCAATAAGAATTTTTTTGTTCATATTTTATCTAATACTTCCTTTACTGCTTTTCTGTATTGGCAATAATCACAGGTTTTGGAATATTCTGGAAGCCGCGGACTTATAAGACAAGCATGAATACTTTCCAATGCATCCTCTACCCATACATCATTACCAGTATATGGTATAAGTTTTATATCAAATTCTAATTTACCGTCAAATGCTTTTACATCTCGCCTGCCGTTACAGTATACAAAATATCCAGTATCAGAAACCTCGAAACCATTCTTACGCAATAGCCACTGATAAAATTCCATTTGACGCTTATACCCACCTTGCCATTCCGCGTCAATATTTACTTCCGTGTCTTTGCTTGTGGATTTATAATCCACTACAATCAATTCTCCTTGCGGGTTTTTCCAGAGATCATCTACTGCGCCGGTAAGAATAAAATTTGTTTTTGTATGATGATATTGCACGCCCTTAAAATTTTCTCTCCATGCATCTAATTCTTCGTGAGAAAATGGAATTGCATCAACGCCGTAGCTTTGCATAAGCGGATGCGCCTGATTTTTTGCACGATGAATATCAAATTCTTTTTTGAGTAGATGGTCAACTGCGGAATTGAGATTAAATGGAAATCCCGGCGGCTGCCCCACACCCAAACGACGATCAATATAAAAACACCGTTTGCAATTTTGAAACAGTTCTACTTTTGACCGTGAAAGTTTAAATGGTGCTAATGATGCGGGATCAAAAATATTTTTTGTCCGCTTTGCACTGTAATAATCCGACATAGTACTTATCTAGTGTATCGCAAAAGAGGCCTCATAGCAAGAGGTCTCTTTTTGTTTATGATTTTCCGTCAATTCCTAAAATCCCATTCCACTGCCGCCAAACGGCATACTGCCTTCTCCACCGCCTTGCGGCATCATTTGCCCTTGTTCCTGTTGTTGACGCTCAAATCCTTGCGGAAGACGAAAGTCAAATGATGGGCCTGCTTTTACCTGCGGCTCAAATTCACTACCGCCTCGCACTTCATTGAGCTTATCAAGAAATTCTTCACGTAAGTCAAAAAGTTCTTCTACCATTGCAATAATATCATCTGCTTTTATCCCTTTTTTCTTCATGAAACTTTCTAATTCAGCGAGTTTTTTCTTAATATCGGCTAGATTACTTTCAAGTTCACTTGTATCTTTTTTCTGGCGTTTTAGTGTCTTTAATTGGGAATCGTACTTCTTTATTTCATTCTTACCTTGACGCAATCCCTGCGTAACATTTAGTACTGTCTCTATTTCTTGCCTATCATTATTTAAACTTTCAAATTGTCCATAAAATTCATCTTCAAGTTTCTCAAGCGCTGATTCCGGATCTGTTTTTGCCAAATTTTTTGCGGCATCTTTTGCTTCTTTTAATTTTGCAAGTTCTTGTTTAAGACCATCCACCATATCTGACAGATCTAGTTTCTTTTTTGCGGCAGTCGCCTGCTTGATTACGCGATTCATCTCCCGTTCCATGCGTTTATAATCTGCTTCTGATCGTTTCATCATTTCACAAATGCGCATCATATCACCCATGCGCGGCCCCCAATCTTGCATAACACCGCCAACATCTTCAACATCACCTACAACATCTTCTAGCTCATCAGCGGTTTTTGCAGCATCTAATTTTTGAATAACTGCCGTTGATTTATCTAGCGCATCTGTTAATTCTGTTGGCAAACTTATTCCGCATTTATCAAGATTCTTTTTCATGTTATTCATGTTTTTCTTCATGCCGCTGACTCCATTTTTAAACTGAGATAATCCTCGTTTCATTTGTTGAAAACGTTGTTCATTCATGCGCTGTTCTTGTTGTTCTTGCTGCTTGGTAAAGTCTTCTTCACTCATACCTGGCTGACCAAACCATTGTGTATCTTTTTCACTTGGACCTTGATATTGTCCCTCTTGCCCTATCATACTCCTTCCCTGATCCATGTATTGCTTTTGTATGTCTTGTTGCTGGTATGGCATCTTCTGATCATACTGTTGCTGATACTGTTGGTACTGTTGATTCTGTGTACCAGATTTCGTAGCATCTGCGGCGTTACATTCTTCTGCATTTGCACATCTATTCAATGAACCGCAAAAAAATTGAGGACTTTGACATTGCTGCCCTGCTGGCTATTGGTATTGACTGCCTTGCGGAGACATATTATCTTGTGCAAGTACAGGACCTGCTATAAGCAAAAGTCCAAACAAGCCCAAACCCAAATACATTCGCATATGCTTTATACTTTTATTTTTATGAATAAAGACATATTAAGTATATCATGATCTCATCTTTCCATACAAAAAGCCGCCTTTTTTGAAGCGGCTTTTTAACCATCTTATCTTCTAGTATATCACATTTCTATTTTCCAAGCATCTTATTCATCAATGCTCGTGTCTTTGGCCCAAGTGTACCGTACCCTGTTTGACCTTTTTTTGCGATACCGTATTTTTCTTGAAATTTCTTGATAGCATTCCTAGTGGCAGTATCCATCTTAGCGCTTGGCTTTACGAGTAGACCTTCTGTCTTTAAAATCTCCTGTACTGTCTTCACGGTTGCACCTTTTGCGCCTGGAGCAAGCGACTTTGTCAATTTCACAAGTGTTTGTGCAACTTCTGCGGAAAGCGGCGCTGGTATTGGTTTTACAGTTTCCGTTGCAGTTGCTTTTGCTATTACAGCTGCTTTCTTAACTACTTCTACAGTTGCTCTTTCTACTTGTGCTGCAATATTTTTCTGTTCCTTTACAATCTTATTAATAACTGCCCTTGTCTTTGGCCCAAGTGTACCGTACCCTATTTGACCTTTCTTTGCGATGCCGTATTTCTCTTGGAATTTCTTGATTGCATTCATGGTGGCGGTATCCATCTTAGCGCTTGATTTTTTCAAAAAACCTTCTGCTTTCAATACTTCTTGTACAGTTTTGACTGCCGTACCTTTTGCGCCCACACCTAATGATGTTTTTACTTCCACAAGCGTCTTTACTACTTTTTCTGCAATTGCTGGTTTTGGTAATGGTTTTTCTTCTGCGGATTTCTGTGCTTCTTGTTGTGTAGCCGCCACTTCTCCTATAGTAGTTACTGGCGCTTTTACTTCTGTTTTTATTTCAGGTGCCTGCGGCTGTGTTTGTGTTGGGGTAGTATTTACTATTGCAACTGCACCTGGGGCAGGAGTATTTGAAGCTGCTGCAGATGTAGCTCCGGATATTGCGGAAGACACGCCAGATTCTCCTGCACCACTCAATGATGTTATCTTGTAATAGTACGTTGTACTTGCTGTCAATCCTGTATCTGAATATAACGTTGTAGATCCTGACGACACTGTTGGTTCTGAGCCAATGCGTGTATAGGTGCCGCCAGATGTAGTACTGCGATAAATATCATAGCCAGTTGCACCTACTACTGCAGTCCAGGTAAGAGAGAGCGAGCTTGCGGTTGCACTGCCTGCCGCGAGACCGGTTGGAACCGCTGCCGGTGTAGGATCCACTGGCACGATCGGCGCATAGAGAGAAAAGTGCGTTGTGGGAGCAGTTACTTCTATGCTTGCAACATTTGATAAATCAGCATTGACAGTTGTTGTTGCATTTCCAGATGAATCAAGATACGTGACAGTACTTGCAAGTGTTGTCCAGTTTGAATTTGTTTCATCCCAATACGCCATCTGCAATTTATCCGCTTCTGTCTTTGTATCAATAGCTGAATCAGATGATGAGCGCGTAGCCGCGAGCTCTGCTTTCGTATACGTCATTTCTACAGTTACTGAATCATTCAGTGTCGTAATAGGATTTCCTGATGAATCTGTTGCCTTAATTTCCTTTGCCTTATTTCCGATCGGTACTGCGGTGCTTGTTTGACGAACATTATTTGTCTCCTTTGCCTCAATATTTCCTGCAGACGTTCCTGTTCCAAGCGCATTCGCAGGGATCGTCAATTTCACGCCAGAAGTAGTATCTTCAAGGGTGCCACCGCTTGCTGGAGTGATTGGTTTTGTCATTGGAGCATTGAGCGTCACCTGTGTAGCAAGTATAATGTCATTATTCGCAGATGAATTTGCAGTACTCATATCAACACGAGTAGAAAGTTCTTTTTCAGCATATCCCTCTGCAACTCCATACACTCTCCACACACCAGTGCTCACTGGCAGTGAATAATTTCCGTTTGCATCTGCTTGCGTTCCACTAAATCCTCCTCCTTGTTTTTCTGCGCGAACAAACGCGCTTGCTGCTCCAGTGCTGCCAATTTTTATTTGACCGGAAATCGTCTTTGATGCAAGAGGCAATGTAAGCGTTTGCGCTGTAGGATTCGAACCGTTCACAACTAATGATGACGGCTCACGAAAATATCCAGGCTTCATTGCATTTATAGAATATGCTTGACTGCTATCTGCAACTTTCAAGGTAAAACTTCCGTCTGCACCGCTTTGAGTACCAAAGTGAACGCCGCTATCCTTGTTCATTATTTCTACCCATGCATTCGCAATTGCCGTTGTTCCATCTGTCACGGTTCCAGCGACAGTACGCACTGTTGCAGTAGGAATAGTGATTGTTAAACTTTCTGCACCATCTACTACGACCGTTCCATCGGTATTGCTATATACTGTTGCTCCGGTTGTTCCTGCAGTATTTGTAAATCCAATAGGAATACCTGGAATAAATACGCGGACACCGTATGTTCCATTTGGTAATTGTAATGTTGTTGATGTCGCATTTGCCTGTATTTCTGTATGATTACCTTGGCCAGTTGACGAAAATACATCAATAAATGTTTTTTCTGTTACTGCTGAAGTTAATATAAACGTAATTGTCTGCGCTGCACCAATCGTGAAGTCTGTAGTGGGGCCGCTTACAATATTATCCGTAACGCTAAATGGATTCTTTGGAGGGAGATCTCCAAGTCCGGGAATAAATCCTTTCAGGGTATAGCAAGCAGTAACACAGGTAGGCACACTGAAACTATAATTTCCATCCTTGTCAGTAATCGCTTCATTTCGCGTACCATTTCCCACGATACGTATAAACGCACCTTGTACATTTACTCCGCCTTTTTTCACATTTCCGGATACTGTTTTAAATGTTCCGGTGAGAGATGGGGAAAAATCAATATTTGTTGCATTTGAGGTGCTGATCACTACAGATTGTTCTGTAAGCTGTCCGTATTGCGGTAGAAATGATCCTACTTTCCAGGTACCAGCTTTTACATAGAGTGTATAATTTCCGGATGAATCAGTGTTTGCATTTGCATGGGAACCCGGTCCCATACACGTATTTCCAGATACACTTCCGTCGCAACGCGCATATACTGATGCACCCTGAATAACATTTGTACCGTCAGTTACTTTTCCTGAAATAGTGTAATCTGGTTTTGCAAGTTTCAGAATAAATGCTGCTGCTGCTGCATCTGCGGTAATAGCTAAAGTTGCGCCATCGATCAATAGCGTTCCGTCTGTCTTGACAATCACTGGCACTTCTTTTGAATTTGGCATACCAGGAATAAATGCACCTACTACATATGAACCAGCTGTAACGTTGAGTGTAAACGCTCCATTCATATCTGTTGGTGCATGATTACCCGATCCTCCTTGCGGAGAATATGCATACACTTCAGCATTTGCCATGACTTTTGGCACTAAGCTGCCATCTTTTACAATACCTTTTATGGTCTTATCTGTGGTTGCCAATGTAAACTTTACTGTTCCATCATTTGCCGTATCACTTTGTTCTGATACTGTTGCACCAGAAACAGTAACATCAACTGGTTGGGGTGGTGCATAATTTGGCATTGGGGGTGGGCCAGCCATAGGACCTTTTGGCATCTGTGGACCTACGCCTACCCTCCACTGACCATCGCCAAGCTTAAGAGTGATATTCTCATAATCATTTGCATCTCCATTCAGTGTTACTTGTTTTACTTTGAATCCGGTGGATGAATTCGCAAAGATATCAATAGGTTCATTTGCGGGTCCCTTGATATTTACTGTAACTGTGGTACCTGTGGTTGCGCTCGCAAGCGTAAAATCATAGGTCGTATTACCGCTAACCTGAATTCTCTCTGGCATACTTTTCCCCGTAAACTCACTCGCGCCTATTGTTACGGATTGATCAGTGAATAGGAAATATTCTCCGGCAGAGAGATTTGTGAATGAGTATGTTGCCATTGTTGCTCCATCTGCAGCCAATGACACAGCATCACTAAAATCAACTGTTGTTGCATCCAATGGTCCAGTCATTGGAGAATTAAGATAAACTTTCATGGTTCCTGCCTGATCATTTCCTGTCGCAGTAATTGTTCCTGAAAGTGTATATGATCCACCGGCCTGAACAAAGAATGGCATGGACGTCAGAGATTCGATTGTTTTTGTCCCATCTGCATTCTTTGTTTTTACATCAATCGTATATCCTGATGTATTGAAATCCTTCGGAACTGTTGAATTTTTAATACCAGAAATATCTACAGTCAAGAAATCAGTTGCATTCGTTGCGCCATTAATCAATACTGTTACGGTTCGAAGATTTGTATTTACAATCACACCATCATCTGCAAGACCTCCTTGTGTCGCGCCGGTGTCATCTGCATTTGCAGTGCCTGCACATGATCTGCCGCCAACTCCATTTGATGCAACTGCACACTTAAACGTTGGCGTTCCAGTTCCCGGTCCATTGAAATCAGTGCGCATGGGGTTGTTTGTATCCTGTTGCGCTCCTGAAACATCAAATCCTACTGGGAATGTCAATGCAATACTTCCACCGGTTGGTATCTGCTGTGATATTGGTAAACGAACGCCATAGATAGTAGTTTTTCCTGCCATCATATTAAATGGCTTCACGTCTACCGGCGGCGCAAATCCAAATGTTGAAGAGCTGAGATTCTCTGGAACAAAGTTGCCCATGCGCGCAAAATTATCTCCGCTTACTGCCATTGGCCCAAGCGCGCCTTTTGTATTTGCACTGTCTTTAATCATAGATCTTCCCACATTCTTAATATTATTTTCAGGTAATGCTGTTCCGGATAAATCCTGCACGCCAGTAAATTTCACGTACATCTCCTTACTGATAAATGTTGACGCACTTGCGGCAGTATCGCGATATCCTTCAATCTGCAATGTATTCATGACAGGATCGTAATTGAGTCGCGCAGTTGTAGGAATTGTTGATGTAGTGCCAGATGTGGATGGATCAAATCCTGCATTTCCGTATTTCAAGAGAATGTTTGCGGACTTCAAAATACTTGCCGGAAAATTAATAGTATCCGTTGCTTTTGCGGCGTTCATTGGTTTTGAGAATGTAACTGCGATATTATAATCATCTACATTCACAAACTCCACTTTTGGCGCTGATACATCGGTACTGCTTGCCGTAGTAAATGTCCGCACTACATTTGACGCAAGCGCCGTTCCATTCATACCCGTAACGCCGGTTGTCACAGTAAGTGTATATGTCGTATTTGGCGTTAAACCTGATTTTGGCATGAAATAAATAGCGCGATCCATAGGACGATATTCAATATTTCCATTTACCGCCGTGGACCCTATTTCCAATTTCACCGTTGATGCGGAGATCGTAGATGCATCAAGGTCTTTTGAAAAACTCACACTCAATGCGCCAATCACTGCAGGAACATTTGTAGCAGAATTATCCGGATATGAACCCACTACTGTTGGTGTTGCAGTATCACTTGAGCTTGATGTTCTGAATTCTGACATAGGCATCATATTCGCACTCTGAGCCGGTAGAGCAAGTGTAATATTGTCTGATGATTTTGCTCCTCCCAGCACCTTTAATCGATATTTTGTATTTGATTTAAACAATCCGGTACTGCTGTTATATGAACTAAGTAATGTTACTTTTGCAATCATCTTTGTAGAATCAAGCGCAACACTACTTACTGCGGACGCACTCACATCGGTTTCTGTATTTGTTGATTCATTTACTTCAAAGAGTTTTACGTTATCTTTAAGAAGGTATCCATTTCCATCATCTGCCATTGCCTTTGAAAAGTTGATAAGCATTTTTGTATTAATCGGCACATCAAATTTTCCTGGCGGCGGCGTAGTTCCTTGTACCTGCGGAGGAATATATTGAGCGCTTCCAAACGTTCCACCATCCTGAAACATCATGGTATTTGCATTGAAATTCTGCATGACGGCAGTATTGCCGGTTGTGAATGAAACCGTATAGCTCCCATCAGGTTGGTTTGCAAAAATGGGATTTCCGGCAGTATCTGTCACGTTTGCTGTTACTTTTATAGTTATCGTCTTATTGCTTCCAAATGTGCATGGTCCACCGCATGCAGTCTGAGAAAATGTCCATACTGCTATATTATTTTCTGGTGGTATATTTTGAAGATTCGGGTTAGATGGATAATATGTCCATGTTCCCTTGCTTGTAATCGGAGTTGATGATCCATTTGTTGGATTTAACTCATTCACGGTCAAGGCGTCCGCAGCTGTTACGGAATTTTGACTCATGGCTTTATCAAAAACCACAAACACCTTGAAATTTGAATCTGCTGATGGAGCAATACCATTATCTGGCGGCCCAGAAAATTTTACGCGCGGGTTTGTGACATCTCCACCAGCTCCGCCCTGGACTCCTTGCATGAGCTGAATTGCAACTGTGGACATGCCGATTTTTACATCATCAACTCGTCGATCACCAAATCCATCCTTAAACGCAATCACTCGATAATTACTTGCGGGAAGATTGCCGGCAAATGTATAGGTACAGTTTGCATCATTTGATGATGTTGTGGAAAATCCAGTTCCATCAATAAATACCGTTGATTGCTTTACTGCATCTGCACATGTACCGGTAGAATCCTTTACTGTGCCGGAAATATTCCCAACACCAGGATCAATTGTCGTTAACTGAAACGGCTGGCCATTCGCATCAAATGTTCTATTATTTGTGCCATCATTCGCTCGTAAGCGATATCGAATAATAGTACCTGCATTTGCTCCAACCGTTGCGGCAAGAATAGTAAAACTGAAATAGCCGGATCCTACAAATACACCATTTATAGATGTTGTCGGATCGCAACTACTACCGGTGCAATAAAGGAGCGTGCCAGTGAGTGCGGGGTTTGATGTTGGAGTTGCGATATTGTCAAATATGCGAGCATACATGACAAGATTTGCATTTTTCACTGCAAGAGTAATTGGGCGATGATCAATATTCGGCGGCTCAACGTCAGTTACAGATGCTGTTGTAGTGAAGCTTCGCACATCAGTACTTTCAAGAGGCACTGCATTTCCAATTGATCCCTCTGCTACGCTGTATGTTTGAACTTTCCAGTAATACTGTGTATTAGGCGCAAGCGGTGTTGCCTGTGTTATGATGTTAAACTGTCCCGATCCATACGACACAGTACACATACTTGCTGTGCATGGACTATTGTTAGAGTTATTGATGTCAGCTGGCTTAGGGAATGCATAATCCCACACCGCGTTTCCACTGAAATCCTGCGTTGTTTTCAGGGTAATACGATAACTGGTAGTACTTGCATTTGTTGATGGATTAAAGGTGAAAAGCGGGGGAATCTGGACATTGGAAGCTCCACTTGTTGGTGTGATAAGGTTCAATCCTGCCGCAACCGCAGAGCCAACATTAAACCTATTTTGCCCAAATACCACTTGAGTTCCTGATGTTACGCGAATATGATATTGTCCTGACGCAACCGCAGAGCCAATTACTGCGCGAAATGAAAGATTTGTAGCGCCCGTTGATGCAACATTTGATATTTGGATATTATTATTTGATGGCGTTGAAGTAGTAGAAACAACAGACTGATCTGCCGGCTTGATAAGTTCTATAATGCTTGAAGTGCTAAAGGTTGTATTTGCCCCAGTTACAACAATGCTACTCACTGTTGTACTTACTGCGCCAAAATCCGGAACAACACTTGAAATACCTGGTGCCGCACCACCACCAACAGCACCAACACCAATAGAAAGGTTTCTAGTAGCACTTGCTGATGCTGGAGAAAGTTTTGCAACAGCGCCCAAACCAAGCCAATTTACAGCAGTAGCATTTCCATTTAATTTTATTGTTGTAAATGGAGTTGATCCCGGTCCCTCTGGCTGATATGTGCCTGCTCCTCCTGTTAAAAATGCCCATCCATAATTTGTGGTATTCATTGTATTGTCAGCAGGAGCAAATATTATATCCCCATCACCAACATTCATAACAGTAGCCCCAACAAACGCTCTATCTGGTGAACTCCCATCAAATCCTGCTTGTTGAATTGATGCTATTTTACTTATCTGATATTGTTTTGTTGCTACTAATACTTGTTCATTTATCTTAAAAGTATCTTGATTCGTATCAAGAGGAAATCTATTGACAATACCCCAATTCACTAATGTTGGTGCATCAGTAACATTACGATACAATACAAGATCTCCATGCGCAGGAGTGTAATTTCCAGTATTTGCAGTCCATGGAAAAGAGCCGGCAGCGCCAACAGTGGTAAGAGTTGTAATAAACGGTGCAACTTTTACTATTCTGCCTGCTACAGTATACGCAGGCGCAACAGCTCCGTTTACAGCAAGAGCACCAGGACCTCCCCCTCCTGCAATATTCGCCGCAGTAGTAACTAATCCCCATGTATATCCTGTACCATTCGCATTTGCAGGATAAAACACAATATCTCCGGCAGCTAAATTTAATCCTTGCGTATATGTATTGTCAGCGGCAATTGCAGATGTTGTGCTATTGACATATAACTTTGTTATCTGATAACTCTTTGCCGCCAAGAGATTTGCGTCATTTATCCGTAATGTATTTTGATTTGTATTTGTTGCATCTGTTACCACACCCCACAGCGTTGTTGCGGGTGCGTCAGTAATATTGCGATAAAGTACAATATCTCCAAGCACTGGCGTATAGTTTCCCGCGGTTACTGTCCATGGATTAGCGCCAGCAGCGCCGGTAGTTACAGTTGCGCTTGTTACATTATCTCTATATTTCAAATTAACATTATATGTTCCGGAAGTATTTGCAGGAATTGTTCCGCTTAGCGCACCGGTTACCGGATGCAGAGAAAGTCCAAGATTTGTAAGCGTGGTCGCATCTTGCGCGGTTGCCGCTGACCACGCTTTTACACCCATACCGCCTGCACCAGCCAATGTTGCCGTATATGTGGAACTTGCAGATCCGCCTGGAAGATTTGGTGTGGTAATTTGAATAGGATTCTCCATGGTCCGTGCAGTGCTTGTAGAAGCAGCATTCCCTGCCATATCTGAAATTTTATTCAAAGCAGGGGCAATAGTATCTGCAAGGTCGCTTGATGTAAGATTTCTGCTAAATGTAAGATTAACAAGATCTTGTCCGGCAGTATGTGTAACTCCTGCAACCGCAGCGGCAGCTCCTCCACTATTATCTACAAACGTAAAAGGGTCAGCTGCGCCAACAAATGCAATATTCCCACCTCCAACTTTCTGCACTGGTTCATTAAACCGCAATTGAGCTCCTGTTGTACCAATAGTACCATTGAAGCTTGTAATTGAAGGCCCTGTTGTGTCAATAACAATTGGCGGGGTTTGAAATGGATTAATAGAGACAGCTGTTGAGCTTGCAGTCATTGTTTCTACTTGGAGATTGAATGCATTGTCATTCACTGGCGTTGCATTTGTTTTAAGTGCAAGATAATATACTTGATCTGTAGCAAGCGTTGTATCACTCGCAGTCATAAGAGGAATTCTGCTCCCTGCGCCATACGTTTGAGAAGGTGCGGCAATAGGAATATTAACATCATCTGTTGCTCCAGCATCAAAACTGCCATTTCCGCCATCTCTCCATAATGTTACGCCGCTATTGGTGCTTGATGAAGCGGAAAGATCTGTAAGATCAGAAGATGTTGCGGCGCTTTGAGCAAATACCGGATTCTTTCCGTTCATTGGATTAAACTTAAGGAGAATTTCATTCAATAATTTGTTATTATCAGCGCTTCCAACAGTAATCTTTAATGCGGGGCGAAACGCACTTGAAGCCTTTAAGCGCATGAATCCGCCTGTGGCATCAGAAACAACAGTATTTACTGCCGCATACGCCTGCATAGGAAACGCAGCAGGCCCTAAAGACCAAAAAATAACAGATGTAACTGTTATTCCGTAAGTGAATCGTTCAAAAAACTTTTTCATAGTCCTCTGAGAATTATGAATAATGGACTTGGTAACATTCTTCATAAGAAAAATTGAGAGGTCACGCCTCTTCGTTTTAAAAATTATAAACACTTCATAGTGGAGTGTATCATTTTTTATTTTTTAACGGGAGTGGATAAGTATAATTAAAAAACCAAGAGGAAGTCTTTTTATTTTGCTAGTGTCTCCGCTTCACGAAATAATAGTCGTCTCACAACACAAACATCAAAACTCGCTTCGCTCAAACAGTTGATGTTTGCTGTTCGACTCCTTTATTTCTTGTGAAGCTCCCGGCAAAGCAAATAAAAAGACTTCCTCTTGGTTTAGAATTGCGTTTTCACTACCCATTTCCCCCTTTTTACCTCCAAAAAGCCTTCTTGTTCCATTTCCTTTAGTATGCGTCGCACAATACTAATAGAAGAATGTTTCTTTGTTGACGGCCTTGCTTTAAGCCATGCCTGAATATCTCCTAAAGAAGCGCTCCCGTGAGCAAGGATATTCTTTAAAATATATGCCCGAGCCTGCCTCTGCGAACCCTCAAACTTTGATTGCCGGCTATAGTGCTTACTTTTCTTATTTGGATTTAATATATTTTTAAATTCGACTGATCCATAATCCATGAGCGCACTATACCAGAGGTGAGGATTCTTTTTATAGAGTGTTTTTTCTACTATAGGAATGAGGTCTTTGTCTGAAATTTTCTTGTCATTCATTTTTCTCCCCATGCCATCGGGATCCCTCGCTAACACTCGGGATGACGTGCTGGAAAAAAAATGATGAATATAAATCCTTCTAATATTTGTCTCAATAAATATTTCGGGTTTATTAAATGCAAATGCACATACTGCTCGGGCTGTATATGATCCAACACCGGGTAATTTTTCAATATCCTCTACTTTTTGAGGAAATACACCTTTAAAATTCTCTATAATATATTTTGCTGCTCGTTGCAAAAAAAGAGCTCGGCGATTATAACCGAGTCCAAACCACGCACGCAATACATCTTCTATCTGTGCGTGCGCTAAAATATGAATTGTAGGAAATTTTCCTATAAACTCCTTATATTTTTCGATAACCCTGTCTACTTGTGTCTGCTGGAGCATGACTTCAGACACTAAAATACAGTAGGGGTCATGCGTTATTCTCCATGGCAAATGATGGCGACCGTGCTTTTTGTACCACTTGAGAATCTTATTTTGGAAAGTTCTCACTTGGATTGTCATACATAAAAAGTCCGTTGCCAGATGAAGTTGCCTTCCATTTTGGAAATTCAAATGCACTTGAGATAATACGCGCTCCGGGTTTGAGTTCTTTTGCAAATTTTTCTTCAAGTTTTTTCATGATATACCCAATGCCGTAAATAACAATAATATCGTATTGGGAAAAATCTTGTTTCCAAAAATTTTTATAATGTACAAATGCTTTATCTTGAAGTTGTCGCACTTTAATTTGTTTGCGTGAATGCCATACCAAAAATGGATTAATCTCAAATCCATGCGCCTCAATCCCCTGTTTTGCAAACTCTATAAGAATCCTACCATCTCCAGATCCAAGATCAGCCACTTTTTCGCCTGGTTGAACATGCGCAAGTTCAATAATCTTTTCAAGTGTTTTATATTTTGTGGGCACATACGGCAAGCCAGCTAAAAAACCTAAAAACGTAAATATACATAATATACCTCCAATAACAATCGCGATAGAAAGAACAAGAACAATAAGCGATACTGTCATACACTATTTTTTCTTATAAAATTTTAATAATTTTCTTTTTTCCTGCATGCCCAGATGCCATTTCAATGCGCGATTGCGCCACCTTGAAATGTTCTGCTAGTGCACGAATAATAGCTTTATTTGCTTTCCCATCATCTGGCGGCTCGCATACGCGTACAGTATAACTCCCATCAATATTTTTTTCCACCTTTTGCTCTCGTGAGCGAGGTTTTGCAAGAACAATGATGATCATACTGCCGCCAAAAACGTTCCAATAATCGCCGCTGTTTCTGCGCGTAATGTTCGGGGACCAAGAGAAAGAATAGTATATCCTTTTTCTTGAAATGCTTTTAATTCATCTGCGCCCCATCCACCTTCTGGGCCTATCCATATACCAATGCGGATATTCTCCCGTATACCATTGCTCTTAAAAAATTCGCGTGCATCTATTCCGCTGATATCGTATGCAATAGAGTGTGTCATTCTGAGAGCGGAGCCCAAGGAATCCCGGCGCTCTTTGCTAATATCACCGGAATCATTCTCTGCGCTCAGGATGACAGATATGACATCAGAAAAAGCAACTGGCGCATGAACAATTGGAATCCATGCTCTTCCACACTGCTCTGCTGCTTCTTTCGCAATTTTTTTCAAACGATTTTCATTCATTCCTGTTTTAACGGTTCTTTTTGTTTGTAAGGGAACAATTTCTTTTACTCCAACTTCAACTGCTTTTTGTACCACAAGCTCAAAATTTTCTTTCTTTAATACACTACAATACAATGTTACGTGCCTTGAGGGTTCTGTGGTGTTTTTTTGATACAAAAGTACTTCAGCTTTAATATTATTTTTTGTCACCTCTGTTATACGCACATGCGCGTCGTATCCCTTAGAGTTACAGAGAATTATTTCATCTCCTTTTGTAAGCCGCAATACATGCGCAATCTGATGAATAAGATCTTTTTCTTGAAGAATAACTATTTTTCCGGATATCTCTGTGTCAGTAAAAAATCTATGGAGTCGCATATATGCATATCATCTCAATATTTTGGAAAAATCTACACTATCTCCTATATGAATACTACGCGTTTTTGCAAAAAAAGCATTTGTTTCCAAAATATATTGTGCCGGCAGTTGCGGGCTAAATGTTTGCGGATAAGACGCAGGATCTGCATTTTCTGTAATATCTACTACTTTTTGGCCGGAATCTATCCAAATAATATCAATGGAAAATTTCATATCTTTCATCCAGAATTGATATCGTGCCGGCACGTCAAAAAGAAATAATAAGCCCTGATCTTGCGGCAAACTTTCACGCATGCTCAAGCCTTGCTCTTTTTCTTTTTGTGTTTCTGCAACTTCCACGGGTATATCAACTGTGCCAATGCGAATTTTATACAACAAAGGTTTTTGTGGCACTATCGGAGGCGCTGGCGGAATTTGCTTTTGCACGTTACCGTTTATTACTGCTTGTTTTTTGCCAAATGACTTGATTGTATCCGGAAGTTTTGCAAAAGATAACCACAAAGCAAATACGCTCACAATTACTAATCCACTTACAATAAAATTGCGCGCTTGCTTATCTATATGCATAATCGTTCCATAAAAAATTCACGGGCTTGAGAAAATGCTCTGCCTCTATGACTCATACTGTTTTTTTCTGCGTCAGTCATTTCTGCAAATGTACGAGCATCTCCTTCTGGAATAAAAATAGTATCATACGGCAAGTTAGGCCGCGGCATACCGCGTTCTTCCATAGCGATACTTCCACGTACGGCGCCATGAAATACCCACTCCCCGCCTTGCGGTGATACAATCGCCACCGCAGATTCAAATTGGCAGCCGCGCTTTTCTTCTGGCACATCTTTCATCTTCTCAAGCGTATACCAAGCAAGTTGTTCTCGCGATGCAGATTCCCCTGCCCAACGCGCGCTTTGTACGCCCGGCGCTCCATCAAGAGCTTTTATACAAATTCCAGAATCATCCGCAATAGCCCACTCCCCTGTTTTCTCACAGACATACCGCGCTTTTTTCAACGCATTACCTTCAAATGTTGGCGCATCTTCTTCAATGTCTTCTGGCACACCTGCATCTGCTGCGCCAATAACTTTACATGGCAACCCCTGTAACAGTGCTGTCATTTCTTTTATCTTTCCTTCATTATGTGTGGCAAAAATAAGCTTCATATTTTCTTATACTGCTGCAGGTTTTGTTACTGGCTCGCAGGTACATTCTTTTTCAACTTTGCCGCATCCTACGCATTTTGCCTCACATCGCTCTGGTCCGCATGTATGCGACGGATCTTTAATTTCTTGTTCAGCGCCACACATTACGCATTTAAATCCATATAATTTTCCTCCGCAAACACTGCAAATTTTTGTTTCCATATATATGTGTATTATATATTTATTTTATCAAATGATATACCAAAATACCAAATGCCACTGATACGTTTAAAGATTCTTTTTCTCCGCGCATGGGAATTGCAATAATACTATCTGCTCGTTCTAATATTTTTTGAGAAAGTCCGCCAACTTCATTTCCCATCACTAACGCAATGCGCTCTTTTTTGAATTCAGGAATACGTATATCTGTATAAGATATTGCGCCTGCACAGACTTCTGCGCATATAATAAAAAATTCTTGTTTCTTGAGCTGATTGATAAGCCGAATACTTGATACTTTCTTTTCCCAGGCAACAGTTTTTTCCGCACCCAATGCAACTTTTGCAATTTTAGAGCATGGCCTGCCAAATACATCAACGGGTACAGGTGTTGCACCGCACGCATATATCTTTTCAATACCTACGGCATCAGCAGTACGAAAAATAGATCCAACGTTATACCTGCTTCTAATATCATCTAGAAGAACGATCATACACACCCATCAGTTCTGCTTGCGCAAGAATATGGCCTTGCATAGCTTGTTCTACGTCTTTTTTTGATGCACCTTCTGGCAAATCTAACATAGTATCAAGCGCATAGAGCTTAAAAAAATATCTATGTTCTCTGTCCGGTGGACACGGGCCTCCGTATTCATTTTTTCCACCAGTATTTTTGCCGTACACGCCATTTGCACGCGCGCCTTCTGATATTTCACGTGTTTGCGCGGGCATATTAAACACCACCCAATGATCCCACATGCCATCTGGGCGAAGAGTTTTGGGAACATCTGGGTCATCCATAAGCAGTGCAAGGCTTTGCGCGCCTTCCGGAATATCTGAAAAAAGAAGTGTGGGATGCGTATTAGACCCATCACACGTATATTGAGAAGGAATGGATGCTCCTTGCTGAAACGCAGGACTTGTAATTATCATAGGCGTAAGAATGTCACTATTAGTCTTTTGTTCTTGTTGAGAAATAATGCTTTGTGGAGAAGATGTTGCAGGATTCTTTTTTACGACCTGAAAAAATATCCCTGCTCCCGCAATAAAACAAAGGGCGAAAAATATAATAATAAGCGTACGATAGTTCATATCTTTATGCGCGAAAGATCATTTTTTTCAAATTCATCTACGTATCGCTTGGTATGCTCGCTCAATTTTTCTTTTTGTTCGCGCTCTCCCATGGCTTTTATGCCTTCTACACCGTATTGAGAAATAAAATCTCGCTGTGCCATGCGCTCAATAAGCTCTGCCCAAAATATTTCATCATTATAATCTTGCTGTGCCTTGATAACTTCTTTATCTTCTTCAAATTCCTGCGTTGGAAAATATTTTTTAACATTCTCATCATATTCCACCAGCGTACCACATCCAAAGTTTTTAGCATCAAAAAAAATCTGCTGTTCTGTTTCGTTAAATTTCTGAATATGATCACCTGAGATCTTAATGCCATTAACCATCCAATTTCCAAGATACACAAGTTTCATGAGTGTTTTGTATTGTTCTGGTGTATATTCCATATGTTATTATTGTACCTGTTCTTTTTTAAAAAATACAGTATATGCCTTGCCATCAGTAAAAAATTGATCTCCGCCTACATTTTTTCCTAATGTAGGCTCAACAATCTGAAATTCTTGAATCTTTTCAACAAGCCCGGTTGCCATAAGATCTTTTTTTATCTGTTCACGTTCTTTATCTATTGCAGGATCAATATGATGAATGGGAATAATAAGACGGGATTTTAATTTAATACCCTTATCAAAATGTGCAGTTCCTATATATATTTTTTTTCCTATATCTGTTTTGTATGGTGTTGCCCATAGATGAATATGATGGCGTTCTTTAACGGAATTAGCCGGAGTGGGCTTTCCATATGAAAGATCATTTGGTTTAGTATTCCAAAATGTTGGTGTACCAGGCGCTTGTGGATATGGTGAGTCAAAAAGAAGCGCATATACAAGTTTTTGAAAACTTACAAAAGAAATTGTCTCTGAAAGCATCCATCCTGTTTTTTCTAATGCCTGAGAAATATCTTTTTGATCACCAACAAAAATGAAATGGATTGGTTCTGTTTTTGCGCCAAGCATGGTTTCGCTATATCGTGAAACTTCTTTAAAAAATTCTTCTGGAATATTTTCTTCATGAATAACATGATCTTCTTCTTGCTGATACTGTGCAATAACCGGCGGAAGCGTATACGCCTGAAAAAGATACCATGTTGCTCCAAACCATATACTAAAAAAAACAAGTGCACTACCGCGAAGCATCCACAAACCAAATCGCTTTACTGGCGGCGTACCGCGAACTTTTCTCCTGATTTCAAGGACTGTCACTAATATTGTAAGCCATGCAAACCCGGAAAACATACTCGCAAAAACATCGGACGGCCAATGCACACCCAAATAAACACGAGAAAAAGCAATAAGACTAATGATAATTGTTGTAATACATACGATGCCAATTTTAAACCATATTTTCCGCACCGCATGAAAGAGAAAGTATGCGATGAGTCCATAAAAAGAAAATGCCACAAATGCATGTCCACTTGGAAAACTAAATCCCACTTCCGGAGTTAACGCATTAACAAGCGAAGGTCTGGGACGTTCAATAAGGTTTTTAATAACCCATACAAAAAATTCTCCTACACCTACAGACATAAGAAGCACGGTAAGATTATACCATCGCTGACGCATGGCAAAAAGAATGCTTGTTGCCAATGCTCCTAGAAAAACCACCTGCCACTTCCCTAATGTTGTCATGAATAACATAACATGGGTAAAAGAAGGGACTCTAAAAATTTGTACAAGATTGAGGATACGAATATCTGATTCTGTAACTGTATTTTCCCCAAGCGCAGTTTTTAATATTTTAAAAAAGAAAAAAATGAAAAATAACGTTAAAAAAGACCCAATAGTAAGGTTTAACCCAAATGCTTCATCGGCAGTGAGTCTGCGTTTGATAAATCCACAGATAATTGGGTGTTTTTTTAAAAGCCTTTGAACTTCTGGGTCATGTTTAACTGCTTTCCCAATAGATACACAAATTGATCGTATAAGTTTCCTCATAAATATACACACTATTATATCAAAAACAGTAGCTGCGTCAATCTGACCCTTTTTACATTTAATTCTTTAAAATGTTCATTTTTATAAGGAAAATGAGGCCATTGACAAAAGATCTATTTTGTGATGTAATAATGCTGCATTTTGGCCTGTCTCGCACTTATGGAGGACATATCCCGTGGAACCGCCAGTTCCTTACTGTAGACTCATTGACCGAGAAAGGAGGAGTGAAGCAGTTCAAACTCCCATCGGATTCCTTACGCTTTCAGCTGATGGAAACCGTATGACTGCGCGCATGCATCTTGTAGAAGATCTCTGTGATTTTTCTCAAGAAAAAAATACGCGCAGAAAACGCGCAGGCATGCTCATTGATGCATGCCCAAGCGCAATACGTGAGCACATACGCGACATGCTCACAGATGGACAGCTCATGGGTGAAGAGCTTGGATGCGCGGCAGAACACTTTACGTTCCTTTCACAAGAAACCGCGCGAATATATAAAAAAGAAGGGGCGTCAGAACGATTCAACGAAATAGCAAGCCTAAAATCCGGCGTTCTTGGATTTATCCTGACCAATATTCTCGTGCATGACCATGAGAAAGACCCTCTTCTCTATCCGTTTCTTGAAATGCTCATTCTTAAGGCATTTAGATTGGAGGATCCAATCAAAATGCCTACATCATAAAAGATCCCCGCAATGGAGGATCTTCTTTTTTGTTCCCTTTTTCCTATTTCTTTTCTGCCTTTTCTGCCTTTTCTTTAGGAGCTCCGCGTAACGCATCAGACGCACACAGCATCTGCTCTGCCTCCTTCTTTGCTTTTTCTAAACGATCCTTTAAGATGTCCATTTCTTCTTTTGGTGTCTTTTTCAATTCAGGAGATTCTAATGTTTTTTCTGCAAGACGTATCTTATAATCTATAAAAAATCTAAGCCGTTCACTCAATCTATCTCTCTCTTCTGCAATTTCATCAGTGCCGCCTTTCTCTAGCCATTTTGTCTCAATAATACCAGATGCTGATTTAAATTCAGGAAGCATTTTTTCACAAAAATACACACATGCCTCTCCGGTTACCCCTCCAAGATTTTCTGCTAGTTCGTCAAGGTGCTTACTGTTCTTTTTTATTTCTTGCGGCGTATCGCCAAGTCCTGTTTCTGATGCTTGCGCAACACGAACATTAAAACAATATCCTGCAATTTGCGATTCTAAATGCTTTTGCTGCGCTGCGGCTTTTTCCGGATCTTTTTTTGCAAGTTCTTGTGTTTCTGCAAGTGCGCGTTTTATTGTTTCCGCTCTGTCTTCAAACCCTTTCATGGCATCTTCACTGGATGCTTCTTTTTTCTCTAGTGCAGATTTTTCCTGCTTTTGCAATGATGGCGGCAGGACTCCTTTTTGTTCTAATGTTGGCATATAAAATATTTAAGGATTCTTGCGATATTTAGAAAAATATTCTGACCAGTTGTCTTCACTTGAAACTCTATCTGTTGCCATTTTACTTTTAAATTCTGTTTGCATTTTTCGTACTGCAGCAACTTTTTTATTAAGTTCACCTTTTTCTTTTTCATATTCAGCAGAAATATTTCGTATCATCTTTTCAACATGTGCTATTTCTTTTTCTAGATCAGTTTGCAAATCCATTCCAAGACTATTTTGCAAAAAAGATCGTTTTCTAGCTGCTTCTTCCCTCTTTGTACGCGCTTGTTCTGAATATTTCTGTTCCTCGTCTATATTACTCTTGTCACAAGCTTTTGCTGATTGATCTAAATATTCACGATGCTCTTTTTTAAGCTTATCATATTCTGCTTTTACTCTTTCATATTCTTTTGCAATAGAGGAAATTCTTCTCTCAAGATACAACACGTATGCCTCTGGCGGTATTTCTGGAGAAAAAAGAAATCTATCAAGCTTATTACAACGATCATCTCGCGTGGCTGGTGAAGCGCCAAGATATATTTCTTTATCGCGCTTCATTTTTAATATTTGGAAATCATTCTCAGCGGCGTCTTGTTGAAAATACCGTTGAAGCTCTTGTAATTCTTCCTGAGAATATTTTGAAGAATTTTCTTGAAGCTCTCTAAAAACTTTTTTAATACGCTGCGCGCTTTGTTCAACTTCTTGTACTCGCTCATCTGCTGCTTTTTCTGCGCGGGCCTCTGGAGAAAGAATGACCTCTGGGGATGTTGACATATAGAGTATATGACAAAGATTAGCTTGTTTTTACAGTATACCACTAAATCTTGATGCTATGCAAGAAATATGATATGCTTAAAAATATATGAAAAAAATTCTTCGTATAACAGCGTATTCCCTGTGTGGATTGCTGTTTTTCTTTTTCCTTGAATCTTCTTTAACGCATGCACTGGAACCCTTTACTACTCAAAAGGGTATTCTTATTATTCCCGGCGTACCTTTCACTTCACAAGCGCCAACTGGAGACTGGAAAAATAGTCACTTTCAAAATGGATGTGAAGAAGCAACAGTGCTTATGGCAATGCAATGGGTGCAAGGAAAAAAATCTCTTACAAAAAATCAAGCAAAAAAAGAAATTCTTAACATGGCGAATTTTCAAGAAAAAACATACGGCTCTGCGATGGATACATCTGCGCAAGATACTGCTGATAGGTTATTTAAAGAATATTACGGCTACACAAACGTACACGTACAGTTTGATATTACAAAAAAAGATATTCTTGCTGAATTGCAAAAAGGCAATATTGTTATTATTCCTGCTAATGGCAGAAAATTAAAAAATCCGTATTTTACACAGCCCGGCCCTCTTGAACATATGATCCTCGTATATGGATATGATAAACAAAAAAAGGAATTTATCACGCATGATCCTGGTACGCGGCGCGGTGAAAAGTATAGATACAAAGAATCAGTACTTGAATCAGCAATACGAGACTATCCCACGGGAAGCCATGAATCAATTAAAGAAATAAAGCGCGTTATGATTGCTGTGGAGAAGAAGATTTAATCTGTACCTTATCCACAGAAAAAACTTTGACAGAATGAGCAAGAGATTTATGATACCACTGTACTTGTGTACGATGTTCTTTTTTAAGGAGGACTTACTACTGTGGCGGCATGGCGAGTGGTCATTGGTGGGCCGCGAGGCTCTGGAAAATCAACAGTGAGCGCATCAACCTATGTTGCGCTCAAAGAAAAAGGGGGTTCAGTGGGGATACACGAAATTGATGTGTATTCCGATTCTCTTCTCTGTATCCTTGGTGCAAAACCTTGGGCGCAGAGAAAAAAGAGAAAATGGGCTTGGTTTGACCCAACCATCAAAAAGCGTATCGCTGAGTACGAAGAGGATACTCATGATATTGTACTTGGCGATCTTCCGGGAAAAATCACAAATCCATTTCTTTCGGCAATGGTTGCACCGGCACATGCTGCAATTATTGTCTCGCGTACCATAGAAGACATCGCGGAATGGGAAGCATTTTTTGCAAAACATAATATTCCGGTAGTCTTACGGATTTTTTCCGTCAAAGACGATATCCCAGAGCATTTGCAAAAAAGCGACATGGTTCTCATTGACGGACTTGATCGCTGTCTCATTCCTCGCGACAATCAAAAACTCAAAGACATTGTGGCGGAAATTCTTAATGCGCATCGCGCATATACTGCCGCTTCTGTCCCTCTAGTAAAGACTGTCTAAATAGATGGTCTTTTTTATTTGCGCAAAATTGATTTTACTTAAAATCTTTTTTTAGACTTGGATTCATTTTGATTAAAGAATCGCGCGCAAGAAGCGCGGCGCCAAGTGCGGTTCCATCATAGATTTTCTGCATGCGTACAGAGAGATTAGATAATGCGGCTTGTAATCCGCCAACAATACCATCTCTACTAACACCGCCGTCTATAATAAGTTCTTTAGGGCGTTCTGGAAGAAATTTGATATATGCATCTGTTTTCCGTGCAATACTTCGTAATATTTTATGAAGTTTTTTTGGTTTTCCTAATACTGGCTCTACTTGTTTTGCGCCGCACTGCACTTTTGCTTCCAGGGCATATTGCGGATCATCAAGAGAAGGAATGAGTGTAGTAAAAAAATGCCGATCCAATTCAAAACGTTTTCCCAAAGACTGCATTATGAATGTTCCAGTGCCATATGTAGCTTTTGTCACTGCTACCCCGCGTTTTTTGTGAAGCGCAAGCGCCGCATACATACTCGCCTGTTGATCTCCGCATACAGAAAATATTGGCACAGAAACACCTAAAATATTTTCATGAATTCTTCCAAAAAAAGACATGGAGGGCAACACATCTGGTAATAGTGATTGTGGCACGGAAAATAATTCACAAAGTTTTTCATCCCATTCAAGATTTTTTATATTATAGAGTAATGTTCTACTCGCATTCGTATAATCCGTATAATGCCGCTGACTTTGTAAAAAATTCCATAATATCCATGAATCCACAGTTCCAAATGCAAGTTTTTTTTGCTGGACAAGCTGATATGCCTCTGGTACAGATGCAAGAATCCATTGAATTTTTGATGCGGAAAAATATGGGTCTGCATTAAGGCCGGTACGTTTTTTAATAAGTTGTTTTTCTGTCCGCTTCAGTGCATCACATGCTTCTTTTGTGCGGCTATCTTCCCATACAATAGCAGGATACAAAGGCTTACTGGTTTTTTTATTCCAAAGAATAGTAGTCTCGCGCTGGTTTGTAATGCCAAGAGCTGCCAGTGTTCTGCGCTCAATACAGCTTGATCGTACTGCCTCACGCAAAACAGATTTTGCGGCAATAATATATTCTTGCGGATCTTGCTCTACCCATCCGGGGCGGGGAAATTTTTTTTCAAGTGAATATGATGCGCGCGCAATAGCATTGAGGCGATGGTCAAAAATAATCGCCTTTACTGCAGTGGTTCCCATATCCAGCACTGCAATATTCCGCTCTTTGTGTTTCATTGCTCTCAAATTAAAAATTATTAAAAAGTCTTACGTTCTTAAAAGATTTAACATGCTTTCTCGCACATTTGCATGATGTATAAACATACGTTCAAGTGCTTGGAGCAAGGGAAAATTTTCTGTATTACCTACAAGTGATACAACCGATGGAAGTGAAATGCACCCTTCGCTTTTTTCATCACATACTCCTGTTTGTGCTATTTTTTCTCCTTCTTCACGGTTGCGAGAAAACCCGCTAGACCCAGTGGCAACAAGATCTCCAAGCATGGCGGCGCTGACTTCTGTCTTTGGCATTCCTCCTAAACGAGCAACAATCTCACTTGTCTCCCGCAATGCCTGCACTACAATCCATCCGCGTGCATTATCCCCTAAAGAAAGTCCATCAACAACGCCTAATGCAAGCGCATAGACGTTTTTTAACACGCCGGCATATGCAATACCGCGCATATCTGAAGAATGCTCAATACGTAATACTGTACCGCTAAAAAGTTCTGCTATAAGTGAGGATGTTTCTGTAAATGATGTTGCATACACGCCGCACCCGAATTGCTCTGCATCCATTTCTTCCGCAAGCATAGGACCGCTTAGTATGCCATATGGCTGGCCAGCAGAAAGCGATTCCTCAATCACTTCCGGAATAGTCTTTTTTGTATCTTTTTCAAGACCTTTTGAAACAGTAAGCACTACGGTTTTCTTTTGCAGATATGGAACACATCCTGCAAGCGCGGCACGATGCGCCCATGACGGGATACAAAGAAAAAGTACGTCAGCAGACGGAACAATTTCTGAGAGTTGTTTTTGTTCTGGAACGCGAGAAAGATCTGCATCCCACCATTCTACTGTATAATTTTTTTTCTTTAAGAGATTGCCAATAGAACTGCCAATTTCTCCTGCGCCAATAATGACAATGTGTTTGTTCATAGTATGTCATTCCCGCAAAAGCGGGGATCTTATTTCTTTATTCTTTTACGATAGAAAAAAATTACAGTGCTGTCAAACAATCATGGTAAAATACATTAAAAGAAATGGCTATATCTATTGGCAGTACCTCTTTCACACGTACTTCATGAGAGAAAATTATGGCACTTTTGTTTAACGCAAATTCAAAAACTCCTCTCCGCCTTTCGGCGGATCGTCAAACAGTTTGTAATTTGCTACAAAAGCGCTCATAATTTTTGCTCTCATTTTCGTAAAGTGTTCAAGTGGCACTGCCAATAGATTAATCTTATATATGATTCGTAATTTTAGAAATAGTAAAATAATATTTAGTCTTATTTTGTTTGCTATTTTCATAGGAATTTCTCTCTTTTTTGCACAAAAATTTTCTGCACTTGAAAAATTAGATAAAAAACAAGAAAAAAATATCCAAACTTCACAAGAGGATTTTAATTGGAATCCATCAGATGAAACTTCTGATAAAAAAACTTCTATTCCCATTTCTGATAGAGAAGAAAAAAATGAACCTCTGGCCGCAGTACAAAAGCCGATTGTAAAAAAAGATATTCCAGAAGCTCGTGCACAGAATGATGAGTATGTCATTCCGAATTCGCCAGCTGGCGAAGAGGAATCCCAATCTTTTTCATCAACAACCACAGAATCCCTCACTTCACTCGGAATGACAGATGAAAAACAACTTCCTCAGCCGCAAAATATAGTTACTCCCGCCCTCACTGCTGTCCGTGCTATTGACGGTGATACGCTTGTGCTTTCAGATGGAAAAACTGTGCGTCTTATTGGCATCAATACACCGGAAAAAGATCAGCCATATTATTTAGAGGCAAAAAATAAACTCAAAGAACTTACAGAAGGAAAAGAAGTACGGCTTAAAAAAGATATTTCTGATACAGACCGATATGGCAGACTCCTGCGTTATGTGTACATTTATGATTTGTTTGTTAACCTTGAAATGGTGAAAAGCGGACTTGCAAACTCATATGCATATCCCCCAGATATTACTCATCGGCAGGATTTTATTTCTGCAGAAACATTTGCGCGAGAAAAAGGATTGGGGCTCTGGAAAAAATATGATATTGCGCAATCTATAACTCTTATCCAGCTCCATGCAGATGCGCAAGGAAGTGATACAAAAAATATGGATGACGAATACGTTGTATTAAAAAATATTAGCACTAATCCCCTTTCTCTAAGCCACTGGAGTATCAAAGATGCAGGCACACATATTTATACATTTCCTAATTTTACACTTCTTAATGGCGCCACACTCACGCTGTATTCAGGCAAGGGAACAAATACGGAAAAATCTCTTTATTGGAACAGCAAAGACCCTGTATGGAATAACGATACTGATACTTTTTATCTCCGTACTGCATCTGGAGAATTGGTTATAGAATACGCATATTCCGTCCCTTGAAACTTTTTTGCCTTTTTGATAGTATATATATTGTATGAAAAAATTATCACTTCTTCTGGGAATATTCCTTATATCTCTTGTATCTGGCGTATCTCTTTTTTCGCAAGATATTTTTGCTGCAGTTATAAAAAAACCAGCTCCTCAAGTCTCACGCACACTTGAACAACGAGTGGCGTCACTTGAAAAGGACATTATTGATCTCAAAAAACAAATTGCAGATCTCACAAAGTCACTAAAACAAGCTCATTCTGAACACACAATCGATACTGGCAAAACACAAGACGAGCTTCTTACTGCGGCAGTGTCAAAGGCATCACCTACTGTAGTATCTGTAGTTATATCAAAAGATGTCCCTCAATTAGAAGTGGTATATAGAAATCCATTTGGTGATGATCCATTTTTCGAAGATGTTAATATCCGAGTGCCTACCTACCGACAAAAAGGCACAAAAAAAGAAAAAGTTGGCGCAGGAACTGGATTTATCATTACATCAGACGGATATATTGCTACAAACAAACATGTAGTGGCAGATGAAAAAGCAGACTACATGGTATTACTTTCTGATGGTAGCCAAAAAAAAGCAAAAGTGTACTATAGAGATCCATCAAATGATGTGGCAATTATTAAAATTGATGGAACAAAATATACAGCAATTCCACTTGGCAATTCTGACAATATAAAACTTGGCCAGACTGTTATTGCTATTGGCAATGCTTTAGGCGAGTATAATAATTCAGTCTCTGTTGGTATTATTTCCGGCGTAAACAGAAGTATTGCGGCATCAACAGGAACAGGAACACGCGAAGAGCTCAAACATGTCATTCAAACAGATGCGGCTATCAACCCGGGAAATTCCGGCGGACCGCTTATTGATCTTGAAGGAAATGTAGTTGGCGTAAATGTAGCAACAGTACTTGGCTCGCAAAATATTGGATTTTCCATTCCTATCAATACTATACGAGATAGCGCAGGATTAGCGCTCGGGAGAAAATTATAACGCCGAGCCAAGACACTCCTTCACTGCTCTCACAATAGCACTTACAGAAATATCTTCATATTCAAAAAGTTCCTGCGCGGTACCGCTGCATGGGATTTTTTTTACTGCTAGCATACATATTCGCACCGGCAGTCCGGAAAGCGCTCCACAGACTGCTTCGCCAATACCGCCTTCTGGTACATGATCTTCCACAACAACAAACGCTTTTGTTTCTTGCGCGCATTCACGAAGCGTTTCACTGTCAATTGGCTTGATACTGTAAAGATCAATAATTCTCACTGAAACACCGCCTTTTTGAAGTTCATCGTATGCTTCAAGCGCAGCGTGAAGCGTTACACCTGCGGCAACTATTGTTATATGATCATGTTCACTTTTGCGCACTACTTTGCATTTGCCAATAGGAAATTTCTCTGAATTTTTATAGATTACCGGCAGATCCGCACGCGTTGCGCGGATATATGCAATACCTTTATACTTTAAAGCTGTTTCTACTAATTTTTCTGCGGAAACTGCATCTGCAGGATATAATACTGCGCTACCAAATAGTGATCTAAATAATGCAATATCTTCCAGCCCCATTTGCGAAGGACCATCCTGACCAATAGAAACTCCCGCATGTGTGCCAATAAACTTTATATATGCCCATGAATATTGCGCCATGCGTATCTGATCATGCGCTCGCGTAAGAAACGCTGCAAATGTTGCCACAAAAGGAATTGCGCCTCTGCGTGCTAATCCAAGTGCCACACTTACCATGTGCTGTTCTGCAATAAACATTTGAAAAAATCTGCTTGGATATTTTTTTTCAAATAATTCCGTATAGGTTGAATTACTTACTTCTCCGTCAAGTACCACCATATCCGGATAATGTGAATAGAGCCGCACAAGTGCTTGCGCGCATGCTTTTCGCGGCGCAATAAGAGAGTCTAAGCGATATGAAACAGTTGGGATGCCTTTTGATTTTATTTTTTTTGGATGTATTTGTCGTGGTTTTTTTACAATTCCACGTATAGATTTTCCCTGCCAGCCTATTTCTTTTAATGCGTCTATGTATTCTTTTGGGGAAAGCGCTTTGCCATGCCAATTGTCTTTATTTTCAAAAAAAGAAATGCCTTTTCCTTTCACGGTCTTTGCAATCAACATACATGGCTTACCGGAAATTTTTTGTGCATCTTGATATGCAGATAAAATTTCTGAAAAAGAATGCCCATCTATCGAGCGCGTTTCCCATCCAAATGCTTCAAGTCGCTTTGCATACGTCTCGTTATCATAGCCAAGCATAGTTTCTCCATGTTGACCAAGGCGATTCATATCAAGAATACCAACAAGATTATCTAATTTATAATATGCAGCTGATTGAATGGCTTCCCACACAGATCCCTCTGCAATTTCACTATCACCGAGCAATACATATGTTTTGTATGGAAGTTTCTGAAGATATTTTGCGTTAAACGCCATACCCACACCTACGGAAAGCCCTTGACCAAGAGATCCGGTGGCTGCTTCTGCGTATGGAAAATCCGGTAATGGATGGCCCTGATATGGACTTTTAAATGTTCGTAATGTTTCAATAATATCTCGTTCATCTACCATTCCTGCTGCAGTATAGAGCGCATATAAAAGCGGCGATGCATGACCTTTTGAGAAAATAAGACGATCGTTATTGTGATAGTTTGGATTTTTGAGATCTGCTCGAAAAATACCGTTAAAAAAAAGTGTCGTCATGAGCTCTACTGCAGACAATGATGAAGTGGGATGCCCAGAGCCAGCATGTGTGGTTGAGGCAAGAATAAGATATCGGATGTATATTGCAATACTTGAAAGATTTTTTATATTCATAATTTTATTAGATTCCCGCCTTCGCGGGAATGACATAAAAAAATACCCCTTACCTATTATCTCCATTCCCATAAAGCACGCCACGTTCCACGCGGGAAAATAATTTTTCCAAATTTTTCCAGGCGACATCATCAAGAGAAAGATGCAATTCGCTTGCCATTTGTGCAAGATACCAAAGCACATCTCCAAGTTCTTTTTGTATCTCTGCTCGCTGTTCTTCTGTTATCTGATTATTTCCACTTCGTACTATTTTTTTTATTTTTTCCGCAACTTCTCCTGCTTCACCGCACAAGCCAAGCACCGGATAGACAAAATTATTTCCAGCATTGTGGTACAGCGCTGTTTTTCGAGATTCTTTCTGATATTCTTCAAATGTCATACATATTTTTTTTAAAACTAATATCTATATTCTACCGCTATTTTATTATATACGCAAAAGCTCCAGCTAAACCGCCGGAGCTTTTTTATATTCAATTACTCTTACTAATTCTGCGCAAATTGATTATATGACACGCCCTTTCCATTCATAATGCGAGCAAATTCCGCTCGAGAATCAACTCGATAAAAATTTGCTCGTGCACTTGCACCTTCAATAGATTCCTCAAGCTTAGGGAGTTCCAATGATTTGAGCTTATCAAGCCGTCCTTTCATGACATCAAATTCTTTGAGTAATGCTGATTTTCCACTTATACCCAATAGTTCATCGATTTTACCGGTTAAATCAGATGTCGCTTCTACAACTGGTAATACTCTTTCATTGAATTGTGCTTTTTTCTCACTTGTAAGCTTATTCATATCTATAACTACTAACCCCAACGTTTCTTTTGCTTTTGCACATACTTCTGAAATTGGTGTTTTTGACTGAATATAGCATGATAATTCATTTACAAGTACTGATGCTTGTTCCTTTGTTTCGGCTTTTAGTTTTGAATTCTTTTTACTCAATTCTTTATTATATCGTGTAAATTTAGCGTTTGCATCTTTTACAAAACTCTTAAATCGTCGTATTTGTCGCATATCACTAATAGCACCACTCAATGCATCGAGTTTCCCATAAATAAATTCATCTGTAAAATCATCAATATCTACTTCTGTTACTTGGCCTTCTAATAATTTCTTAGCATCACTCTTTATTTCTTGCACCATATTCTCTGCTTCTTGTAATGACTCTGCAAGCTCTTTTTGCTCATCTTTTTTGAGCTGAATTTTTAAGAGTGCCATTTCCCTATCTCCCTTCACAATACTTGCATAAATTCCCTGAATAATTCCTGCTAATTTTCCTCCTTGCAAAGCACGAAGATACATTTCATAGGTATCAATATCCTCAATGCTTGCGCGTAAATTTTCTATTGCTTCTTGTGCGTCATCATAGGTCTTTGCATTGGTAATAGTATCAACAGATTCTTTCATGGTATTTAAAATATCCTGTAATTCATCCGGAACAGAAATATTCGCATTCACAGAAACAACTTTATTATTTTTTCCAATGCTAGATATTTTTATCTGCTTTGATTCAGTTTCTTTGATAATACTCTGTGCTTTTTCTACTTGGCGAGCAAGTCCCTTGACTGCATTTTTCATAACTTGCAAAGCCTTTGCCCTATTTTCCTCATCGCGCACTTTATCTTCTTCCACTTTCTTTTTTTGTTTAATATCATTTTTTTTCTTCATTCAAAAGCCGGATATCTGTTTCTACAGAATCAAGAATATCAAGTCCCGCTGTTGTAAGTGGGAGTGTATCAAGTGATGCTTTTAATTTTCCGATTTTATCAAAAGATGTAGCATCGCCAGCATTTTTAAAGAAAGTGGCAAGTTCTTCAAGCCGTTTAAGATATTCTTCTTTTAATTCTTTCATTTTCTTTAAATCGCTTTCTGTCAAGGGACATTCTTTGCCTTCAACTTTTTCTGTTTTTCCATCCGGACACATCTTTTTCTCTTGTTTATGACAATCTACTGTTTTTAATACTTTTTTGCCGTCTGGACATGTTTTAAAATCAGCTGTGGGACACTCTTCTAATGCCTTTACTTTTGCACCTCCGGGACAAGTAAGCGTTGTGTCTGTAGGACATGGTGCGGTTCCAGAAATTATACTTCCGTCTGAACAGGTTTTTTTCTGTTCTGGGCACACCGAACTTGTTGGAACTTTTGTTCCATCTGGACAGTCTTTCATGGTTGGTTCTGATCCTTTTCTGGGACAATTTTTCAGACTATCAACAAATGTATCTCCATCCGGACAAATCATCTTCCCCATTGGCGCACATTTCATATCTCCACACCATCCAGACGTCCCACTTCCTCCTGCTGAATTATCGCACCAATATTTTCCTGCCGCAGTACACTGATCTTTGTTGCATGGCATCATACTACACCATCCGTTTGACCAGCCACTGCCGGAATTTTCACACCAATAGACTTTTCCCGCATTTGCCGTGCATGTTTCTTTTGTTGTCGGCATTGGAGGACAGTATGATCCACTACCTGTATTCATAGTGGACCCATCCCAGCACGTTCCTCCTCCATACATCTTAGAACAACTCTGTCCGGCCATCATACAACTTCCCATCATACAAGATGTTGCTCCACTAGACGTAGATTGTATCGGCGGACACCATGTTCCTTTATAAAGCTCACATTCTGTTTGGTCTGATGGCCATGTCATAGCAGGACAGGTAGATCCATTCTGCGCGCACCAACTTCCGCACCATTCACCTTTTACTGCCTCACATGTTGTCCTGTCATATGGAGGACATGTTTCAGTTGCAGAATATGTACACCAACCAGAGCTTGCACCTCCACAAGTGGTTGCGGAATTTTTACACCATTTTCTCCCCTTACTCAAACATGTTGATTCATCATTAATGGGACATGTTGAACCACTTTGTGCGCACCATCCGCCACTTCCACTCTGATATGGACACCATTCACCATTACCATAGTTTGGGTTCTCGCAATCTGCCTTATTATATGCAGGGCATACTGCATTTGTGCCGGTTTGACACCAACCGCTCGTTCCATCTGAATTCTTACACCATTTTCCATTATCTGTTGCACACTTTTGCTCTGGCGTTTGCTGTGTCTGTGTTGTTGTACTTCCGCTTGAAGGACAATTTGCTGCTGCAACAGCACAAGTATTATCAGAACAGCGGATTGGCGTTGACGAGGGACATGGACAACTTAGTGCTGTCGTTGCACAGCTATTATCCGAACACCGGATTGGGGTTGCAGCCGGACATTCAGTTGTTGTAGTAGTGGTGGTATTCTGCGCGAATACTACCCCTGAAAAAAACAAAAGGCCCACGAGAAACATTCCGAAGACCATAATACACCTTTTTACAAGGTCTTTTCGTATAGTGATCACCATACAAAACTAAAAAATTATGAGTAAGCTTTTCTTTTCATGCTAAGTATACCACTATTCATTTTCTTTCCGCAAATACCTGTCTGCTTGAAGTGTGTATAAATGCGCGTATGTACCGTTTTTCTTTATTAAATCAACGTGTGTGCCGTCTTCAATGATTTTTCCTTTATCCAATACCACAATGCGTTCTGCATCTTTAATTGTGGAAAACCTATGAGAAATAAAAATAAGAGTATTTTCCTTTAACTCGTTATTTATTTTATCAAAAATTTCCATTTCACTTTTAGCATCTACGTTTGATGTTGGTTCGTCAAGAATAAGAATGGGCGCTTTTTTTGCATGTGCGCGTGCAATGCTTAGCTTTTGCCATTCACCTCCAGAAAGCTCAACGCCGCCTTTATATTCCGGCCCTAATTGCTGACTAATGCCATCTTTTTTATTTTTTACAAATTCCCATGCTCCTGAAAATTTCAATAATTGAATGATTTCTTTTTCTGTAAGTTTTCTTCCTGCGGCAACCTCCATATTTTCCCGAACCGTCAAATAAAACTTTCCATAATCCTGAAAAAGTGTTGAGTAAAGGTTAAAAAGAACATCTTCGGGTAATTCACGAATATCAATACCATTCACACATACGCATCCTTCTTGCGGATCATACATGCGCATAAGCAATTTTACCAATGTTGATTTTCCCGCACCATTTTCTCCAACAATAGCTATTTTTTGACCAAAAGGGATGGTAAGTGAAATACTTTTTAATGCATATGTATGTGAATTTGGGTATGAAAATGTAAGATTTTTTATTTCAATTACGGGATTCTGAAGCTTTTTTTGTATATTTGTAAAATCTTTCTTTGACAATTTTGGATATATAATACTTGGCTTCATGTCAAAAAAATCAACTGCATCTAACGTATAATTTCCCTCAACCTCTAAAGACTCCATAGTGCTAGAAAATCTATTTAGTGCCCCAAAAAAAAGAAATACATTGGTAAAATAAAAAGAAAACATACCTGCGGACATGGTTCCCGCAGTTACTTGCCCTGCAATAGTAAAAAGAAAAAAGAAAACCGTTACAATGGGTAAAATATCTGCAAGTGATCCATACAGTCCTGCTTGTTTTTCTTTTTCAAGCTGTCTGCCGGAAAATATCTGAAAAATATCTGCCAAACGTTTCTTAAAAAAATCAAATGCCTGAAACATTTTAATTTCAGGTAATGTTGAGCGTTGATGAAGAAGATTGGACGTATAAAAAAATCTACTTCGCGTCTCATGATCTGCTCGAAATATAAAAAAAATACCATGGGACATCTTACCTCTAACAATAATAGGAACGCTATTTACTACTAAAATAAGAAGCGCAATAAGTGGCGATGCAAAAATAAAAATACTTGCTGATAACAGAATTTCAAGTAATGAAGCAGCAGTACTTATAATAACCGCCATGTATCTTTGTTGATTTTGTATGCGATTAAATGCGCGGGCAATGAGCCCTACATCATTTGGATTTTCTAGTTTTGCCAAATCCAGCGTTGCGATTTTATCAACGAATTTCTCAGTAAAATGAATCATACCCTTGCTTGCAAGCAGTGACCATGAATAATTCACTAAAAATTCCATGAATTTTCGCACTATCTCATATACGAGCCGAGCACCGATAATCCCATATAATGACAAATGGAAAAATGTTTCTTTTCCTGTTGCCGCATCAATAAGCTCTTTAAACGTAAATGCATTTACAATAATAGAACATGAAAGAAATGCTCGTGAAAAAATATAGATAAGAAATAAAGATGGCGATGTTTTCCATGCCTCATTGAGTGTAAATTGTATAGACCGTAGGTTCATATACGTTTATCTAAATCTATCAAAAAGATATGGAGTATACAGTGTTAATGAAATAATTTCTCCTATAATAACAGAAATAACATTTAAAATAATGCTCAATATCAATGATTTGGGGAATGAAAATTGTTTTTTTCCTACCATCCAAAACCACCATGCCTCAAAAAGAACTGCAAAACCTTCTGCCAAGGGAATGGCAAGTGAAGCTGGCTGTACACGCGGAAATATAAACCATACCATGGGAAGCGTGATAATATTTCCAAGAAGAATTATAAAAAGTAACCGCTTTTTCTTTGGTGTTTGTAAAATAAGAAAAATAAGCAACGCGGCAATGAGCTCTGTGGCAATAGTAATGAAGCTCGCACCAAAAAATGGAGTAAAAACATCTTTTCCTACTATTTCTGACTTTTTCTCTTCAATAAAAAGCGTATCGTCATTCACTTTTACGGTAAAATTTGCCTCAAATGCAATTGCCTGAAAGATATTACTTTCTCGAACATTATCTGAAAACCGCAAAGAAAGTTTGTGATACGGCGCATATCCATATGCGCGAGAAAAACATTGCGTATCTTGAATAATACAAAAAAATCTCTGCGGTCCTGCCTTACCAAGCGGTTGTACGTCTTTGCATTCTTTATCTTGACATTCATATTGCTCACCGCCAATCAGAGATACACCGTCTGGCAATGAAATATCAAATGTCATGGATGGCTTTGGGCCAAGGTCTGCGAATACGGCAGAGGGTGCGAAAAAAAGTAAAAAAAGAAAAAAATTCTTCATAAATACAATTTCTTAGGGGTTTCTAGGACTTTTTATTTGCCTTGCCGGAGATTCACGGGAAATGAAGGATTCGAACAGAAAAAATCAACTGTTTGAGCGCATCGAGTTTTGATTTTTGCGTTGTGAGACGACTATCATTTCGTGAAGTTGAGGCACCGGCAAATAAAAAGGCCTAGAGCCCCCTCTCTCCATGCGGTGCATGCTCTCCTGCTATATACCTATAAAATACCACCTTTGCGATCTGAACCATAAAAAGATACACAAAAACAAGCCCTGCAATACTGATAAGCATAAACGGTGAAAGAGCAGAAAATGCCAATAATTTTCCAAATGACGTAAATGGCAATATCCATCCTACAACAACCACTCCTATTGTACTGATTAAAAGCCATTTACTGGGAGCACTTTGAAAAAAGGGAATCTTTCGTGTACGAATAATATGAATCACCAATGTCTGAGTAGCAAGAGATTCTATAAACCACGCGGTTTGAAATTGCGCAACAGTTGGCGCAAATACATACCACATGACCGCGAATGTAAGAAAATCAAAAAGCGAACTTACTGGCCCAAGCGACATCATGTATTTTCTGATAAACTGTACATTCCAACGAAGAGGTTTTTGCACGTCTTGCGTGTCTACCGTATCCGCAGAAATAGTAAATTGAGAAATATCATAGAGCAAATTATTCAGTAAAATCTGTGAGGGAAGCATAGGAAAAAATGGCAGAAAAATAGAAAGTCCGGTCATGGAAAACATATTGCCAAAGTTTGAGCTTAAGCCCATCATGATATATTTCATGGTATTTTGAAATGTCTTTCTCCCTTCAATAACACCATCGCGCAACACCAAGAGACTTTTCTGTAAAAGAATAATATCTGCTGTGTGTTTTGCAACATCTACAGCATTATTTACAGAAATTCCCACATCAGCAGCTTTGAGAGCTGGCGCATCGTTCACGCCGTCACCTAAATACCCAACAGAACAATTTGCACATTCTAGCGCAATAATAATGCGTTCTTTTTGTGCGGGATTTGCGCGGGCAAAAATAGTTGTTTTAAGCGCCAGACGTTGAAGCGCCTCATCACTAAGATTATCTATCGCAGATCCCTCAACAATTCCTTTTACTGGAAGATTAATGTCCTTACAAATTTTTTCCGTAAGCAGAGCGCTGTCTCCGGTAATAATTTTTATCTCAATCCCCAACTCTTCCAAGTTTTTTACCGCTTGAGCGGCAGTTTGTTTTGGTGGATCATAAAACGCCATGAACCCCAAAAATATCATGTCTTTTTCTTCGTCTTTTGTATAGATTGTTTTTGTATCGTTTAATTTTTTATACGCCACCGCAAGTACCCTAAATCCATCTTTACTTAAGTTATCAAATACTGCGCGCACTGTCTTTCTTACATCGGCAACACAGGCAACGCAATCACCTTCTTTTTGGCACATGGCGCATATAGAAAGAATCTCTTCTGGAGCTCCTTTTGCAATCAATACACGCTCTCCATTATTTTTCACAATAATAGACGCTCTGCGACGTGAAAAATCAAAGGGAATTTCATCTATTTTTTCATATGCTGAAATATCAAGATTTTTAAAATTTTTAATGGCCATATCCAGTGGATTTTGCACACCGGTATGAAATATACTATTTAAATATGAATAAAAAAGCGTTTGGTCTGATTCTTTTCCAAATCCATCCACATGGCGCACAAGCGTGATCTTGTCTTCTGTAAGCGTGCCGGTTTTATCTGTACATAACACATTCATGCTGCCAAAATTTTCAATGGCAGAAAGTTTTTTTACAATAACATCCTTTTTTGCCATACGTAGAGACCCGTGACTCAAACCAATAGAAATAACAATAGGAAGAAGCTCTGGTGTAAGGCCAATAGCAACGGCAAGTGCAAATATAAATGACTCAAAAATACCGCGATGCATGAGTGCGTTAATAAAAAATACTGCCATGACCAGTACCATGGTAATTTGCAAAATAAAATAGCTAAAATTCTTGATTCCTTTTTCAAAATCCGTCTCGCTTGTTTCTGTGCTAAGCTGTTTTGCTATTTTTCCGTATTGTGTTGCGGCGCCAATTGCAACCACTTCAACAATTGCGTACCCGCTAATCACACTACTACCCATGAATACATGGGCTTCGCTTTCCAAAGTAATTTTTTCCGATTCACTATCATTTACTATTCGTTTTTCTACTGGAAAAGATTCTCCGGTAAGCGCAGATTGATTTACAAAAAAATCTTTTACTTCTAAAATTTTACAATCCGCTGGAATAATGCTTCCGGCATTTAAAATAACAATGTCTCCGGGAACTACTTGCTGGACTGGAATTTCTACTTGCGCTCGGTTTCTCAAAACAGTTACCGTAACTGCGACTTTATTGATAAGTTCTTGCACTGCTTTTTCTGATTTTTGCGTATTGGTAAAATCCAAAACAACAGAAATAAATACCATAAACAAAATAATAATGGCATCAGTGTGCTGACCAAGAAAAATAGCAATAACAGAAGCAGCAATAAGCAGTAGTAACAATGGACTATTGAATTTTTTTATAAATACAATAATAGCACTCTCTTTCTTCTTCATGGAGAGCGTATTTTCTCCATACTGCGCGTGTCTCTGCTCTATTTGGTCTGTTGTCAGTCCTTTTCGTAAAATAATTGATTGTGCTTCTGGCATATTATTGTCATTTCCGTTTCATATATCTTTATTATATCAATTATATCACGGGGAACTTCTTTGCGCATAAAATATTGACAACATGCAGAAATACGATAGAGTTATGTGATGATTCATAAAAATATTTTATATGGTTTCTTTTTCGCATGCATTACGCGCGTTCTCATTCGGACAAGCAGCGTGGAATATTAAAACCGTCAGTATTTTTGTATTTCTTATTGCGCTACCGGAAGTCTTGGGTATGGCAAATATTGCCACGCTATGGGGATTTCGTATTCACTTTTTTCAGATTGCAGTTATTTTTGCAGGACTTTTATATGGTTCTCTTGGCGGACTTATTTCCGGCTCTGTTGGCTCAATTTACTCTGCAATTCTTATGCATAATCCATATATTATTGTGGGGAATGCATTATTTGGATTTTTTGTTGGAATTTTTGGACAGAAAAAAATGTCACCGATTCTTGCGGTAGTTTTGGCGTATGCTATACAATTGCCGTGGCTTATTGTGAGCGATATTTATTTTGCCGGACTTCCTACTCCATTTGTTAAAGGACTTGTTATTGCACTTGGTATTTCTAATCTGCTCTGGGCTATTGGCACGCAAATTTTTGTGAAGCCGCTAAAAAAGATACTTTTGTAAAAAAATACGTCATTCTGAACAAAGTGAAGAGTCCCGTCCTCTTTAGCCTCGGGATCCCTCACTTCGTTCGGGATGACAGCACTACGTATGCCCCACCCAAACTTTGCAGAATTTTCCTTGCAATTATTTTCAAAAGATGGCGATCTTCTTATGCAGTCACAAGCATCTGGACTACGCCCTCTTTTTGATTGCGTTCACGAGTGTAAAGAAAAAAATACAACATCCGGATGCATGCTGTATGACAGAGAAATTGGATTAGCGGCCGCACGACTTATTTGTGAAGCTGGATGCATTTCTTCTGTTGTTACGCAAGTAGCGTCACACGGTGGTAGTGAACTTCTTACACAACACAGCATTTCCATTGACGCGCAAAAAACAGTAGATATGATTCTAAACAAAGAAAAAAACGGGCCATGCATGATGGAGCTTAAGGCCCGTGAAGTTCCTATGGATATGTCTTTTTTTGACGCACTGAAAGAGGTGTTTAAAAAATAAATTGAGACTGTAAAAAATGTCTCTTATGCGCTCGTCTATCATTCTCGCATTCGCAGAAAGACATTTTTTTATAATCTCAATATTACTTCTCTTGCTTCAATTTTTCACATGCGTCCCGCATGTGCTGGGTATATGTTAGAAGTTTTGCAAATAATTCGTCTGCAAGCGACCGCTTGTACAAATGCGATGTTTTATTTCTATCATCAATCATTCGCAGGGCAAGTGCAACATCTTCAGGCGCGAGCATATCAGCACTGCCAGCGGCGCGTACAACCGCTTTTGGAGTAGACGCATCTACTCCTTGTGTTTCAAATAAATATACTTTAAGCGCCTTCCAGTATGTTTCAACCGTATACTCAAAACGCTGAATCGCGGCATCGCGAACAATGACTGATTTTTCTTTTTCCGCCATCATTTCTTCTAACGTCAAAAGTGCTTGATCAAATTGTCTTATTTTTTCTTCTCTGTAATCCATACCATAGGAGTATTAAAAACTTTTTTACGAAAAGAATCATCAACATCTGAAAAATCAACAATATCTACTGTATACGGAAATTGACTCTCTTCAAAATCTTCTTTAAGTAATGAAATATCATCTGACTTGCCTCCAATAATACCAACATCAATATCGTGAAAATGCTTTGCTCGAACACTGGAGCCAAAAATAAAAACATCAGCCTTTTTTAATGAAGCATATTTTTGCGTTCGTTCTTTGATTTCTTTTTTAATATCATTTATCTTCATAAAAATATTCTATCACGGCATATCGCATACGTCAAAATCCATTACAGAATCTTAAAATCATTTGCAATAATGCCAAAATGATAGTCAAAATATGCAGCTGCCTGACGGCAATAGCTCATACGCGCAGTAAAAATCTCAAAAAATTCCATCACCGGAACAAAATCCGTATCTATTTTCAATGTAAGTACGATTCTCTTTGCTTTTTGCTCTACATGCAAACCCGATTCCAAGACACCATAATTCACTCTGTCATGGATATCTTTTAAAGTTTCTGACAGCGGCTGTTTGCGCACACGAGAGCGATGCGCATCTGATTTATCTGCAAGCACCACTGCCGCAGAAACTGGATTTGAAAATTTCATTTCTTCTTTATCATGATTTGCAATAGCTTGAGTTACTTGCGTCACTTCATGCGCCTCCATGCGCTCCCAAAATAACTGATGAAACAATAATCCGCCCCAATAATGGTGTTGACCTCGTCCCATAAAATTTCCCATGTCATGACAAAAACCTGCTATGGCGCAGAGTTCTTGTTCGCGTTCACTTAAACCAACTTCTTTTGCCACTGCAGCCGCGCGATCAGACACTATTGATAAATGCCGTACGCCATGCTCTGTAAATCCCAAAATTTCTAGGGCTTTATCACTTTCTTTAATAAATTCCAGAATCCGCGGATGATTTTTAACATCATCGCTCGTTAATTTTTCCATACATAATTTGGTTTATATATCCCATTCAAATCCATTGCCAAAATGCCCCCATTGCGCGGTTTTAGCAAAAATCGGTTGATCAAGTTTGAGAAAATTTTTAATACCGTTTGGCGTAGTATCATACCCTTCTATTTTCATTTCTTTCCCATCCACAATCGCAATATCCATAAGCGGTTCTTTTTTGCCAATAGCATACGCCAATTTTACTCGCACCTCATGTGCATGATATTTCTTAAGATAATCCACGGCAATCTTTCGCGCCATATACGCACCGCTTCTATCTACTTTAGTATAGTCCTTTCCTGAAAAACTTCCACCGCCAATACCCACCTCTGGACCATAATTATCTATCACAATTTTTCTGCCAGAAAGACCGGAGTCTGCATCAAATCCGCCGCTACTCCACTCGCCTGCCGGGTTAATAAAATATTCATCTGCCTGAATAAGTGAGCGAACAAGCGTCTCAAGTTCTGCACTTTTGGTATTTTGAAAACTTGCTACCACTGCTAATATTTTTTCTCCATCAATAGTTACTTGCGTTTTGCCGTCGTACGGATATTTTTCATAAATTTTTCTACAAAGCATGCGGCTAAGTTCATACTCGCGCGGCATAAAATTTTCTGTGTCATTGCATGCGTATCCCATCATAATACCCTGATCTCCTGCGCCGCCTGTGTCTACGCCCTGCGCAATAAAATTGCTTTGTTTTACAATATTCACTTGCACTGTATAATCTTGCCCTACAATACTTTTTACCAATGCCGCAACATCTACATCCGCATTACTTGTTACTTCTCCACTCACATAGATAGACTTATGTCCACCAACCATTTCTACTGCAACACGGCTTTTATTATCGCTAGCAAGATACGCATCTAGAATTGAATCAACAATAAAATCAGAAAATTTATCTGGGTGTTTAGGAGAAACACATTCGCATGTTTTGATCATACTTTTTATTTTAATTTAATATTAAATAATAATAAAAAATTCTTCTCCTTGCATAAGGAAAAGAATTTTTTTTGAATCAAACAGTATGATTCTTTATCTTTCCCTATAAGGGTTGGAGGTGGCACCTTCTTGTGTATACAAGGGTTGCCGGGCGGATCTTTGGGCCAATTCCCTTCCCGCCACTCGCGATAAACGCAATTAGTGTTAGTATACGGATGTTTTAATTGTGGTCAAGTGGAAAACTGTATAATTTTATTTTTCGGTAATAGTAACTGATGATACTGTGATTGGTGTTACTGGCTTTGACGGCTCTCCTGAGTCACTTGGTTCAACATCTGTATTTGCAATAGCGTCAACTACTTCCAATCCTTTTGTTACGCGACCAAAAATAACATAATCTTTGGGAAGCGGCCGTGATTCATGCATAATAAAAAACTGACTTCCATTGGTGTTTGGCCCTGCGTTTGCCATTGCCAGAACACCGCGATCATATTCTCCGGAAAATTTCTCATCATTGAATGAATATCCTGGCCCGCCTGCGCCATTGCCCAAAGGATCTCCGCCTTGAATCATAAAGCCTCTAATCACGCGATGAAAGGTAGTATTTGTATAAAATCCATTTTTTGTTAAGAATACAAAATTATTTACTGTAATTGGCGTTTCTTTTGCATTGAGCTCTACAACAATATCTCCTTTTGACGTACGTAAGTTGGCGGTATATGTTTTTGCTTTATCAATACTCATTGTTGGTGGAGTATTCCATTGTTTTGCTGGTTTTTCCATATTTTCTACTGTTTTTATTTCTGATGGCTGGAGACTTCCTAATGCACCGCTTGGTGATGTCTGATTCTGATTTTGAGATACCGCTACTGGCTGACGTTGTTTCAAGAAAAATGTTACTGCAACTGCACCCCCAATAAATATCACCGTTGCAATACCAATACCCCAAATATACATGTTTTTATTCATAGATATTCTATATACTCTTTAATAAATTATTTTTCTTTACCAGTCATGCGACGCCATCCACAGCTATTGCGAATCATAGGGCATGCCCAGCACGCTAAGTATGAAAACGCCACAATGATTACAGCGCTTTGAAAGACATCTACTGGATTTTTTATGCTGTATAAAAAATAATACGTCACAAAAATCCATAATCCTGCCTCAATAAAAGCAAGAAAAATATCCATGGGTTTCATAAGGTACTTATTATGATTTATAGATATAGTATAACAGAGTGTCATTCTGAGGGCAAAGCCCGAAGAATCCCGTCATTTTCATCTACTTCATCGGGATCGCAATACTATCACTCAGGATAACGTGTCACTTTTGAAAATCCTCTGGGTACATGGTGCGTAATTCCAACTCACTGAGAATGGATGTCACAAGATTGCCAACATAATGCACAAATGTCCTCCGAGATTTATTATTTTTTGGAACATTGTTAAAGTATTGAAAATAAATAGTTCTAAATTTTTCAAAATCTTCTTGCGTAATCTGCGCCACTTGTTCTGGCGCCATTTCTTTTAATGACTGTATCCATTCATAGATACGCATATCTGACGGAAGAAGCTCTTGCACATCCAAGGGGTCATTAAAGCTTTGTTCATATTCTTTTTTGAGACGCTTTTTTCTAAACTCATCACGAACCAAAAGTCGCATTTTTTCTTGAAATGCCGGAAGTTTTTCAAGTGCTTCTTCAATATGCATGAGAAGCGCATTTGCCTGATTCACTATCCATTGCATAAACATATCTCGCGAAGAATTTTTTGATGTGCGCACTTCTTGCTTATATCTTTTGATAAAAGTAAATTCTTTTTCTAATTTTTTCAGAGAATTGATATCCATACCATGTTGCTGGAGTTCTTGAACATGGCGATACATACCCATGTCAGTATGGGTTAATTCTTCTATCTTTATTTTACTATCAAAATCAGCTTGTTCTCCTTTTTCTCGCTGAGTATGAATAATATCTTTCATCTCATTCTGAAACTCTTTGAGTTCCTTGTCTCTATGTAATGTTTCACGGCTTTGTTTCATATACATTCCATTGTAACTGTCCTTTGGGTATATACAAGGGTAGCCGCAATAAAAAACTCCTAACACGCGTTAGGAGATAGGCTGGGGGTCGAGTTTTCCTAGCCAAGGAACGATATTAAACTCATCCAGACAGAGCCGCGACTTGCCGGCGATCTCTACACCACGATACACCGTAACCGAAGCATTTCCTACGATTGCTTCATGATAACGGCGAGTGGCTTCTTCTACGGAGAAATGTTCAATGAGCATCTGAAGAAGAACGAGCCAATGACCATGGACAATAAGAGCAACTTTATCTCCGTCATAGTCCCGATTCAGTGTTTCCAGAAAACTATGAATCCGGAGCTTGATGTCTGACCAATTTTCTCCTCCTATTGGCCGGTAGTGATACAGGCCTTCACGCTCTTTTCTCTTAAGCTCTTCGGGAAATCTTTTTTCGATTTCCTGTCGCGTCATAGTGTGATAGATGCCGCGCTGCGCTTCTGCAAGCCGGAAATCTTCATAGATGCGTTGCTCTGGAAAAACGATTTGCGCGGTCTCTTTGGCGCGCGTGTAATAGGATGCGTAACGCACGTCGAATGGGGCAATAAACTTCTCTCGAATGTATGCGCCCGTGATTTCAGCTTGCTGCCGCCCTCGTGGAGTAAGCGGATATTCATGCGTAGAACATTCGTATACTGCGCGCTCATCTGGAGATCGAGGATTTCCTTCAGATTCCGCATGTCGGATGAGAACGAGCAATTTTGGCCATGCCATGGTAGATGGCCTCCTTTCAAGGTACAGTGGACTCCTGGATTAAAAAAACGTAGCACAATTAAAACAATCTTGCAAGATAGCAACCCTGAAATCTTGACAAAATCAATAATTTATGATAAGATTTCTTTTATCAAATTGTCCTTTAAATACGCTATACACAGGCCTTAAATGGCAAGAAGGGAGCGAAAAAGTGAGGATTCCGAGCAAGGAAAGTATGGCATCATTTGATGCTGAAATCGAAGATTTCACGGATTTTGAGTGCTGTCTTGATGACGGAAAACTCATCCACAAAGATTGCGGCACGAAAATTCAGTATTCCATCTGCAACATCTCCCTCCATCAGGGCGATACATGTGGAGGGACTGGAGAAGTCACGAGCAGGAGAATTCCCTACTGCCCAATGTGCGAGGGAGATCTCGGTGATACTTCTTTTGGATGCGTTCATGAGCCTATCCAAGAAATCTACGAAATCTCCTCAAAGACGTACTCCTTCGGATTCTCAGTGCCAAACAGAGATCAGATCATATCAGGACTCATTGGCGCTACTATGAACGCTCTCATTGTCTATGCCCTCTTCGCATTTCATCTCTTCCCGCTCAAGTGATTAAGGAGCAGAAATTGTGAAAATCGTGGAGATGGGCGAAAAACAGATCTTTTGGATCGTGATAGGCACTCTCACTGCCTATCTCATCTTCCTCTATTTCGTTCCGCCTCACTAATACAAGCCAGCAACAGCTGATACGCATATCAGCTGTTTTTTATTTGGAGAGTTATTTTTTATCAAATGCGCGGCGGCGATTGATTCCGGAATCTATAATCATGTCCAAAAGTTTTGGAAATGCAATGCCCGCGCTAGCTGCTGCTTGCGGCAAAAGACTTGTTTCTGTCATACCGGGGATGGTATTTGTCTCTAAGATATAAATGCCATCTTTGCCAACAATCATATCTGTCCGCGAAAGACCAGAACATCCAAGTATAGAATGTGCACGCAAAGCTAAAGACTGGATTTCTGCAATGACTTTTGGAGGCAAGCGCGCTGGCGTAATTTCTTCTGCCGCTCCTACTTCATACTTTGCACGATGATCAAAAAAATCAGAACCTTTTGGAATAATTTCTGTAGGCGCAAGTGGAACTGCGCCCTGATCAGTGCCGGTATCAAGCACGGAACATGTTACTTCTGTGCCCTGAATACATTTTTGAATCATCACCTCATCACTATACGCAAACGCTTCTTTTAAGGCAGTGCGTAAATTTTTTATAAGCGATACTTTTGTGATGCCAATACTTGAGCCAGCACTTGTTGGCTTTACAATGCATGGCAAGCCAATACCATAGACTGTTTCTTTCCGAATATCTTTTCTATTCTTTCGCCACTCCTGATATGAGCAGGCAATAAAGCGCGGCACTTTCATGCCGTAATATGAAAACAATGCGGAAGATTTTTGCTTATCCATTGCCAGAGAACTTGCAAGAATACCAGAGCCAGTATACGGAATACCAGCTGACTCCAGGAGTCCTTGCACTGTTCCGTCTTCTCCGTATGCGCCATGCATGGCAATAAAAACTACGTCAGGTTTGAGTGTGTACTTGATAGTCCGAATAGCGTCAGAAAAATTCATGGGAGCTTTTTGGTTTGGCAGCTGCCATGTTTTATTTTTTAAAATAATAATTGGCGTTACATGGTATTTTTTCGCATCCAATGATCGCACAATAACTTCTCCGGATTTTACAGACACCTCATGCTCCGGGGATGGCCCGCCTATCAGAAGGACAATGTTCATTTTTTTTCCTGCCATAATGCAGTGATTACGACTCTTCAAGGATGATCCATTTTTCAAATCCACCGCGCTCTTCTCGCTTTTTTTGTTGGATTGTAATGATTGTTTCTCTTTTAAAATTCTTATGCACACAAATGGCGTCAATAACTTCAAGCATATCTGCCATTTCTTCTTCATTTTCTGCTTCGCAAAATTCTTGCACTTCTTCTAAAATTTTTTCTTTGAGCTTTTCCTAATACTCCTGCGCATCTGCAATGCGAATACGCGCAACTCCACCTTTTTCATGAATGATTTCAGGAATCCTATCTCGCACAAGTTTGTTATATATCATAGATTATACCGTTAATAAAAACTCAACGCACGGATCAAGCCACTGAGCCATAAAATCCGGACGCTCAAGCTCATGATCTCCTTGTGGAATAATAATGGCATTGGCAAATGAAATAGTAAAGCTTTCAAGCGGTACGCGATTATCTGCGTCCCCGTGAATATGAAGAATATCGCTCGTATCGCCGCTAAAACATTCAGAATAATCTTTATGCATATTCTCTGTAAAAAAATCATTTCCCAAACGATTTGTGCGCAATACAACAGTGCCGCTTGCACACCATACTGCAAACTCTTCTTCAGAAAAAAATGTATGAAAATTCTGCCAGGTTATAGGCTCACATATTTTTTTCTTGCGCGCAATATCCTGCACAAATTTCAAATGCAGTATTTCATATATATTTAATGCCGGACCAAGAAGCACGATTTTTGAAAGAAGCTCGGGTCGTGTTTTTCGTATAACCCCCAATACACATCCGGAAATACTATGCCCCACTGCACATATATCCGATATGCCGGTTTCTTTTTTTAGCGTATCGCATGCGCGAATAAAATCATCTGCAAGCCGCTGAACCGTAGTGCGACTAAAATCTCCATCAGATAATCCACTGCCGGTGTAATCAAATGCGAATGATGAAACGCCGCGCGCGACAAGCACATCCCCCAGCCGTTTAAATTTCTGTTCCGTGATAGATGTCCGCTCAAGGCCGTGAGAAAAAATTACCGCGCGAGGAACAGTTCCTTTTCGCAATACGCCACGCAATATTACTCCATCCTGATTTTTAAATTCAATGAGTTTCATATTTTTCTTTTTTGTTTTTTGAAAAATTTTTCAATCCACCATTTTTTTATGAAAGGTAGAGATTGTGTGGAAAGAATATATCCTACGGTTGGAACAAATGCGTTGAGGAAGAAGTCTTTCACACCGATAGATTTCATGATAAAAAGAGCAATCACATATGTAATGAACGCTATGGTGGCAACGCGAAAGAAGCTTGTTTCCCATGCCTTTTCCGCTTCTACGCGGCTGTTGCGAGATTTCACAGCTTCGACATCTAATTCGATTTTTTGAAAACGTTCTTCCATAGTAAATCACTTCAATCATTTATATCGTACACCATCGAGTGAAACTCAACATCGAACCACTGCCAGAACATCTTCTTTGTCCTGTTTTTGGGCCACCAATCCTCTTTCGTGCACCACTCATACAATTCCTGCTCGAATAGCTCTTCCCAGTATTTGCTGATAGAACGCCTTGCTTCTGCCTCGTCGTCGTAGAGCGGGACGAGAATCACCGTATTGTCGTCCTTGAAGCTATCAATCGTTACCCGTGTTTCCCTTGAGTCGGGAAGATGATTCGCCCAATCAACAAATGACTGTTTTGGTTTAATGATTGCGATTGATTTGTGGAATTCGCGGAACGGCTCCTCATCTTCCTCATCATCGTCTATCTCCGATTGAGGGATGCCGTGCGTGTAGTTATATGCCCTCTCCACCGGAGAGATGCCGCCAAGAATTCTGTGAGGAAAGTAGTTCCAGGCATCTGAAACGAGCTCGAGAATATTATCCAATTCTGATGCATCGCCGCCACGATCGAACATGGCGACAATCTTTATCATGTCGTCGGTCTCTTCTTCATTGAAGACCGCGTCTTTGATGTGCTGGAGCGTGAACTCGCCTTCTGTTGTTTTCAGCATTTCAACGAGTTCTTGTTCGAGCTCCTTGCGGCGAGCAATGATGGAGTTGAGAGAGTCGTGATTGTCTTGAGGAAGCATCATACGCCATCATCCTTCTTTACTTTCTTCTCGATCTTTTTCTCTAATGCCTTGATGCTTTCAAGGTATGCCTCCTCAACCGGTGAAAGAGTTTTGGCCTGATACTTCCGGTACTCACTCTGTGCTTTCTCGATTGCCTGGGCGTGCATCACGCCTCCGGCATCTTTCAAAACACCTCGACCAAAATTCTCCGCGAACTTATCGAGCTCCGCAATCCAGTCGGCCATGCGCATGGGCGCATGTTCTTGCGCCATGATTTCAGCGAGGTCAAAGAAAGCCGAGACAAGACGATTGAGCCTGAAGAGCTCGTCTTCAGTAAGATAATTCTTTGCGATCCCCACCTCGGAAAGAATTGGCATCGCTCCGGCAAAGGTCGTGAGTCCCATGAAATCTTTTTCCGCATCCGCGCGATCGTGAATGGTCTCTGCGGCAGTGCGCTGATTGGTGGCGTAATGCAGTTTATTTTGAACAACCTTGAAAAACCGGATCGACTCCGAACTCTTCGGATCGTAGTCAGTGCTCGTGGCGTAGAGATCAAGCACTTGGCGATACAAGGCTTTCTCACTGCTCCGAATATCACGAATCCGGCCGAGAAGCTCCTTCCAATAGTGTCCGCCGCCATTTCCCTTCAGACGATCGTCGTCCATGGTGAACCCCTTGATCATATACTCCCGAAGTCGCGCCGTGGCCCACTGGCGAAATCGCGTACCCTGGACTGATTTCACTCGATAACCGATTGAGATGATAACATCGAGATTGTAGTGTTTTACGGCATATTCCTTGCCATCCGTACCAGTTCGTCGGAATTCCCGACACACTGAACTCTCGTCCAATTCCCCCTCCTGAAAGGTATTTTGAATATGCTCAGTAATGGTTGACCGCCCTTTACCAAAGAGTTCTGCCATTTGGTCTTGTGTCAGCCATACCGTCTCCCCCTCGATTCGCACCTGAATCACGGGCTGGCCGTTATTGCCGCTATAGATGATAATTTCGTTGTCTCGTTCTTTGTTTTCCATAAATTTATAGTGCCCTTATTTCCCAAAAGCCACCCATATTCTTTTCGCCATGCGCGAGCATCGCCCGGTAAAGCTCTTCAACGTTTATCACTCTCCATTTTGGCGCATTGATATCCGGATCGATAATCCTAACCTCGTCTTTTTGGACAAAAACACGATCCAGAACACAAACATGACCCCAGTGCTCCTTATTTATCGAATCGAAAAGAGTCGGCCAATCGAAACACACCAAGAAGTCTCCGTCATCCGCTTCGACTCTTGAGAGATGCTCACGGAAATCATCGATCGCTCTGAACTTGCTGATAAGCGCCAACGACATCTCAAGCGGGATATTCAGCCTTCCAAAGGCGGCATTCGGCGAGTATTCCGGTTCTCCGATCTGCGTTCCGTATCCAGCTGACGGACGCGGATCGGTGCGCGCATTCCAGAAATATCCCCTTGCATCTTCCGGAACGACCAATCCCAATTCGCTACCGATCAATTCGGCGGGAACAAGCGGGATCCCGCGACGCAACATGATCATTTGTATGCACGTCGGAACACAGCAATATTTTTGCTGGGTGAGAGGGGTGTAACGGGAATCGAGGGGCACGACATCTTCTGAAATATACCCCATATTCTGCATGAATTTCTTGCCACCAGGAATATATTTTACAAAAGGCAGCTCCTCTCTTGAATACCATCTCACTTCAACAAGGTCATCATTGAGCCTTGTATCTATTTCGTCTGCCGGTTTGTCGATATGGACTTCAAAATAATTAAAATCCATATGACAGAGTACCTTCTCGCCGCTCGGCAGTGTTTTTTCTGATGTGCCATTATTTTTGAATGAGAGTGGGATTATCTTATGGGCAGCTGCATCCATTCCAACCTCTTCCTGAATTTCACGACTCACTGCCTGCCCCAAGGATTCTCCCTCATCCACTCCACCACCCGGTAAATGCCAACAATCCGGATAGACACCGCCCTTTGACGGATCTTTTCTACCCATAAGCAACTTCCCATCCTTACTGAAGATAAGTGCCACTACAATATTTCGATGTATTTCACGCATACTATTTCCCTTCAAGCTCTAATTTCAGTTCTTCCATAAAGTGTCGCAAAAAAATAGTTCTCCGTTTTGCGATTTGCCTTCCTGTTTCCGTATGCATTTCATTCTCCACCTTCAACAGTCGTCCTGTGTAATAATCCAGCGTCCATTTCAGGCCATCCAACTCTCTCCGTTCGCCCCAGGGATCATCACATACTCAACTTCACTGATCTTTTCCTTTGGAAATTCAGGAAGACCCTCGAGAATTTTCACGGCCTCGGCAGCGCTTTCTTGTGGATGTAGTCTTGATCTCGGATCGTTCCTTGAATACGTCACGAGATCATGGAATAGAGCTGCAGGAATAAGAACTTCAAGGTCAGCATTTTCCGTCTGAGCTATTACTTCGGCGTTCTCTAAAACGCGCAGCGCATGGCCGATATCATGACTCGGGTCAGAGCTGGATATTTTTGCAGTAGCGATTTCTATTAATTTTTGTTTTAGTGAAGTCATAGAAAAATTCTCGCGTCCGCTCTCAATTGACTTTTTTGTACTGATCCGGATTCCAGGCCGGAGAACATGGGATGAATAAATCCATATCGCCATTCCAAAAAAATTTCTCGCCAGGCTCGATCAGGACAAGGTCACCGGCCGTCAACTCGATTTCTTTGCCATCGATTGAGATCATTCCCACTCCGCGAATGATATACGCCAATTCCGTGCATTCTGTATTTACGACACAACCTTCATCCGGCTCTCTCCCTCGTAACTCGACAAATGCCCCATTAATTGATGAAGCGCCTGTAGGATATTCATACACCAAACAACTTTTGCTGTTTTGTGCTCTTGTTGTTTCATTCCTATGAGAAATTTTCATAACCAAATCACTTTATAATAATGAACCGGTAAGCATACGAAAATCCTTATCTGTTTCCCAGATTTTTACCAACTCATCAAAATTTTCATCCGGTTCCACCATTAGGCGAGCAAGGTCGTCTATTTTCCCTAAATCCATTTCAGTGAGTTTTTTGAATATCTCGGGATTTCCATATTTCATGCCATGCGAATAGATAATCTCACTATTCATCAATGAATGAAAATCATAGAAAAGCGACCAGAGAACAACGATCATGCCTCGATGACCGCCTGCGTTATAAAAATGTTGTAGCTCAGCTTTTCCGGCACGGATATTGAGCCAAGCGTCAGCGGGAAAATCGAATTTTTCATCCGGCATATCGTAGGGATCAAATTCATCCTTCAGGCTCAAGCTGCCATCTACATCAATCGTGATCCAGTGATTTTCCTTCTTGCTCCAATACTGATTTATCCAATGATCGATACTTACTCCTCCGAGCTCGCCCATATCAAAATACGGGGCATGGCCTGCACGAACTCGCACGGCGATATCCTTCGACTTCAAAATACTCGCCATCAATATTGCAACAAAACGGCACGTCAGAACTAACTTATCTTCTGGTTTACGATCCATAATGAAACCTCTTTTATCGCGCCGATACAGCTCGGCAAGCATGGCTGCGGCTGTGACCAATATGTCATCTTCCGGTTGCCGCCACCACGGAACTTTTGTCATGTCGCCAAACTTCAGATCAGCATTCGTGCCGGTGTTCCCGGCTGCAAGTGTGGTGCGATGAATAATATTTTTACGCACCAAAAGACCGATTTCCCGAATGTCATTGGGCAAATCCCGTTTCAGCTTTTCCTGATAGCAGCCGGGGTATGTGTACGTACCAAACTCGCGATAATGTTTTAGAATTTTCTCGTTCATAATTTTTTTCCGTTTTTTAAAACCAATTCGACGATCATATCATGGCAAATCCCATTACTCGCTATGAAACCATTTATTTCGCGATCATATCTCTGTTCATTTCCGAGTACGTCAGTGACGCGTCCTCCGGCTTCTTCTACAATAACTTTCAATGAAGCGCCATCATGACACCCTCTGCCGGTAAAAATAACAGCGGAGAGTTCACCGCATGCTACAAGCATGCCCTCATACATTACGCATCCCAGCGAAAGGCATTTTGTTGTTTGTTCTTTTTTGAAATAATCTCGTATCGCATTCGCAGAAACTTGCGTCTTTCCGCCTCGCGCCAACTCAAGCCCCACTACCGTATTTATCAATGAATTATTTTTTGAAACAGCTATCGGCGCGCTATTGAGTGTGGCACCAAATCCTTTTTCCGCAAAGAAGAGTCTGTTCATAAATGGATCATAAATCACGCCAAAAATTGGAACTCCGTTTTTTACCAATGCAAGTGAGAAAACACATGTAGGTATGCCATGAGAAAACGGAATTGTGCCATCAATAGGATCACATACCCATTGGTATTCACTGTTCTCGTTTTTGTGATTTTCCTCTTCTCCGATAACACCATGATCTGGAAAAAACTCACTGATTCTTTCAATGAGTAAACGATTAATGGCAATATCTGTTGCCGTGATTGGCGAACCATCCATCTTCCACTCCTTTTTCATTCCAATAAAAAAATTCTTGCGAATGATTTCGCCTGCTTCTTGAGCGAATTGTTTCATGAAATCAGAATAGTGTTGCATATTACTTTTTGAGATTTTTCAAGGCATACAAAAAAGCGGCACAGGATTTTGTATTCAGCACGTCCGTGGCTGTTGCCCAGCCTCTGCGCGCCTGTGCAACGCCTAAATTTAAAAATGAAAAGTGCATCGGCGCATGTGCATCTGAATCAATTACAAGTTTTACTTTCTGTTCTACTGCCATGCGGATATGTACATCGCGAAGATCAAGCCGCTGGGGATATGCACTTGCTTCCAGTGCCACACCATATTGTTTTGCCGCGCGAATAATCTTGAGCATATCTACTGCGTACGCTTCCCTACGTTGGATCAAACGCCCCGTAGGATGAAATAATATATTCAGACGAGGATGTTTGAGTGCGCGAATAATCCGCTCAGTCATGTCTTCTTCACTCATATTGAAATTGGAATGTACTGCCGCGCAGACAATATCCATATCTTTCAATGCTTCGTCATAAATGTCAAATGAGCCGTTTTTGAGGATATTTATTTCCGCACTTTTTAAAATTTTGAAATCTTTTTTTGCCTGAACAAATTTTTTGTTCAAAGCATCAATTTCCTTTGCCTGCTTAAAAAGTTTTTTTTCATCAAGTCCGCCGGTCATGGCGAGAGAGCGTGTATGATCTGTAATGGCAATATATTCCAATCCTGCTTGCTGCGCTGCCTCTACCATCTGCTCAATGGATGCAGTACCATCTGTCCAACTGGTCTGTACCTGTAAATCTCCACGCAAAGAGCCATACGGAATAAGCTTGGGAATGGTTCCTTCTTGTGCTGCTTCAATTTCTCCGGACACAGTACGCAGTTCCGGTGGTATGTATGCCATGCCAAGCCGTTTATAAATTTCTTCTTCGGTTTTTGCGGCAATGCGTTTTTCCCCACGGAAAAGTCCATATTCTGAAAGCTTATATCCTTTTTTACTTGCAATGGTACGTACGATAATATTATGCTGTTTGTCTCCGGAAAAATATTGGATCGCCGCGCCATATACTTCTTCTGGTACTGCGCGCACATCCACTTCAATACCCGGCTCCATGCGAACCATAGCTTTTGTGGAGCCAATGGCAAGAATGCGCTGAACTCCTTTCATGCGCCCTACCTCATACATCACTTTTTCCGGACGTTTCGCAGTGACAACAATATCTACATCTCCAATAGTTTCTTGTCTGCGCCTGATAGACCCGCATACGGTTGCATGAATCACACCTGGCATGCGACGAAGCTGATCTTCTAGTGATTGCGCTAAAGGCAGCACCGCACCAAGGAGAAATCTTCCTTTTTGTTTTTTGAGAAATGCAATGCCATGCAAAATACGTTCTTCATTTTTTTTACCAAAATGTGGAATACCGCGAATCTTTCCCTGTCGCGCCGCGCGTTCAAGCTGCCCTATTGTCCTGATGCCAAGCCTTTCGTAGAGCATATGAATTTTTTTTGGCCCTATGCCTTCCACTCGAGAAAGGTCTTCAATCTGTACTGGCATTTTTTTTCGCAATTTTTTCAGGTACCTACTTGCTTCGGTTTGAATAAATTCCTCTATGCGCGTGGCTATGTGGTCTCCAATGCCGGGAATTTCCATGAGTCCTTCTTTGCCTTTTTCTTTGTATGTATCAATAATATTTCCACCGTATGCTTCAACGGATTCTGCGGCACGCTCATACGCGCGCGGCTTAAACTGCACGCCTTGCACTTCAAGTCGTTCTGCGATTTCATGGAGCATGCGAACAATGTCTTGATTTGTCATACAATAAATATTTTCTCACGCCAGCGGCGCAACAATTCCTTTTCTGACATGCCGCAAATCTTTTCTACCTCTGCGATATTTTCCCAAGGCGACAAAATTTCTTGCGTATGAGTATAGATATTTTTAAACGTATCCATGCCAAATTCTTGAATAAGAAATTTCACAAACGATCCTGCAAATGGCATGATTACGGTATCTTGAAATGTATTCATACCATCAAAATTTACGCACTGTTCAAGCGAATGAATTGCTGCAAGGTCTGCCGCGTATTCCCTGCAAAGTTCATCTAAAAATTTTCCCCTTACCCATTGCCGCTTGAAACAAAATTCATCCACTGCCAATGCAAGCCCTTCTTGAAAAAATGATGTAGACATCATCAGTGTTGCATGCTGCCCCGCTACCCATGAATACGACTCTCCCCATACATGCGCAATAAGATGCGTAAGCTCATGGGGAAAATGCGGATCCTCATCTGCACGCCAATAACGATACAATTCCATTTCATTAAATCGCGCACTTGCCCGGCTTCCCGCATGAAATGGATCTGCGGATTTCTTTTTTTCTTGCGAATCAAATACAAGTACAAATAACTTAAGATCTTTTGGCGCCGTGTGTGCTGTCACTCCCAGACATTCGCATGCATCAGCGGCATCTGTGTATTGCGCGTCAATAAATAATTGCTGCGCTTCCGGACTGTAGACTCCGCGGAAAATAAAAAGAATCTGAGGACAATATTTTTTTGATATCTTGATACTTGGCGCAAGCTTGGCGAACCCTGATGTTGGCTCATGCCGATCAATACGACCACCTTGCTCAATGCCGCCTCGTTTTTTCTTTTTCTCAATTGACTCCCCTGTTTTTTCAAACGTTTCGCTGCGCTCAAAACTTGGAGCCATTCCTCGTGGACCTTCTGGCATATTATTATGCTATTGCTTTTTGTTCTTTTTCTTGATTCTCTCGCGCCACCAGCAAGCCGGATGCATACAGCATCCTCAAAGATTTCTGATCAAGGTTTCCGATAAGATTCCCAAATCCTGGCTGAAATTTTTTCCAATCAAATGTTTCCATACTCCACTCGCCGCCTGTTTCTCCTATTGGGGCAAGTCCTTGTTTCACGCTCCATCCTTGCTGTTCCGTGATCCTCTGCTGCGGTGTTCCCGTATGTTGTCCTGTTGCAAGTTTTAGTTGATATGCCAATGCGTCTAACTGATCTTCTCTTTCTCCTGCTCCAGACCCGGCCCAGCTATTACTTCCCGCTTCTTCCACTTTACATCCAAGCCGAGAAATTGCTTCATTCACCGCCAATCTATTCATGGTATCATAGCAAAAACTTTTTAAGTTTTTTACAACATACGAAACGATTTCTTCCATGTGTTGTTTTTGTATACGGCTATCACCATATATATGTTTAATCATTTCTGGAGTAGAAAATATCTCGCGAACCCGCTCTTCAATATTCACCGGCTGCTTGCCTTTTTCTTGCATAAAAAAACGCGTGATATCTTCATATTCTTTAAAATATGTTTTAAGGACTGCATCCATCCCAGATGCATCAAATTTCAAAGAGCCATCAGGATTTTTGTGTCCTGTTCCAAAATTAGGTTCATAAAAATTATGCACGGTTCTATACAGGCTTGTTATAAAAGATCTGCCAACACTCCATCCATCTTGCTGCATTTTTTCGTACATAAACCCAAGGTCTTGTAAGGTAAAATTTTCATTTTTAAATACTACCTCATTTCCATGCACTTCTAAATTTCCGGAAAAATTCTCTTCAGCCGGTTTGACAAGATACGCTTGTGGAAATGCAAGTTTTTCCCCGGGATTTCGCACCCACCAGGTATCCACGGAATGCAACACTTCAGGAAGTCCGTTCTGCTGAATCATGGCATCCATAGGCGCCACCACAACATACGGCACGCCTTCCCAGCTGCCATACATATGACTTTCTACTTTATGATTCAGTGCGGTATGCACAGAGTTCCGAAGCATCTTGCCTTCTGTTGCGTCAAATGTGGTGGGAATTTCATACGCGCCATCTGCGCGCCGTTGCGGTTGATACTTTGTTGCGTGCACGCATACCAATTCTTGAACAGGCATGGGCGGCATATCTCTATTTTGTGGCGGCAAAAGAAATTTCTCGCGCCCCCGCACTGCGTGAAGAATGTCCATTTCGCGAACAAGCGCTTCTTGCGCATCTTTATCTCCAAGAAGCGCAAGTACCACAAGCGGCTCACCTTCATTGGAAACTTCACCGCCGGCGCTTACATTCATATCCGTTGCAATGAGTACATCCATAAGTGCAAGAGCACGTTCACTGTATACTCCTGTTTTTATTTCTTGCTTTAATTGTTCAAGAGATGCGTCTTTACTTCCCAATGTTTGCGCAAGCTCTATCACTCCTATAAGTGTTTTGTTTGCAATACTATGTTCCGGGGCATTTTTTTGCATACGCGTCATTTCTACTGTATGCAAGTACCGCTGATACTTTTCTTCAGAAATAAGATGCGGCGCTTCTCCCAGTACTGTTGTCCGGGAATGTACCGCAGTACGCGTGAGCGGCATTTCTTCTCTTCCCTTGAATGAAAAACTCACATCACCATACGTATAAATATTTCTATCAAACCCTGCGTCATCGCGTTCTGTTTTTGGGTGTAATCTTTTTTCTAAAATAGCGTCAATATTTTTCTCAAGTGCAATGCCTTCATAGGCAACGCGGTTATACACTTCTTCATGGGGTGGAATTACTGCCGCATCTCCAAATAATGTTTTCCTTTCTGTAATGCGTTGCCGGACAAGAAGTTCACGTTCTGCTTCACGAACATCTTCTGGTTTCCCGGTACGCACGTCTTTTAACCTACGATACAGCAAGTCGCCTACTGGCCGCTCGCCATTTGAAAAAGGAACAAACAAGGAATAGTGACCATATCCTGCCTTTTGCAATGCATCAAGATTTTGTTCTGTCATTTTGCCCACGCACAGCACGCCTTGTTCATTTACATACGCGAGCATGCCGTTATTTGCATCATACGTGCCAACTTCATTCATGCGCTGTGATGAAATATTGTATCCGTCGCTATTTCTCTCAATTGTACCTTGTGTCTTGCTTAATGTTTCATAAATAATACCATCAGCTTCCATCCATACACCGCCTTCTACTGGTTTGATACCTTGCTGGCGTGCTTTTTCCTGAAACATTGCAATGTGTTTTTCTCTCACTTCTTCTAGGCGAGCGTCCATTCCTCGTTTACGCATATCTGCGAGTTCTTTTTTTTGCTGTTCATCTATTGGCTGTTCGCCAAGACTAAACGGCACAGGAAATTTTCCTTCTGTAAATTTAGCTTGTTTTAATAGAGCAATATTTTCTGCGGTTGCCGGGCCAATGCGCATAGCTCCATGCGTATCAACAGTCGCGATAAGTCCGTTTGCCACGGAATATGTTCCTAGTTGATCCATACGTCGTTGTTTTGCTGCCGGACTAGTATTTTTCAGATACGTTGCCTGATCAAATCCAAATCGTGAATAAGCCATACTATCCACAGACATCCAATCCCCTTTTTTCAATTCTTCCACACCGCGCTCTTTTGCTTGCTTGTGATATTCCTTGAGCGCAGGATCTTCTTTTTTCTCGCGTCTTTCTGATTTTTTTGGAAGTGATTCTTTTTTTTGATGAAGGTCTTCTATTTTGCGTACGTATTCTGGCATATTTTTTTAATAACATACTCTTCTATATATATTGTAATGAAAATCGGAAAAAATAAAAAGACCCATGATTGTTCATGAGTCGTTATGTTGTTTGTGGTACGTACGCGTTAATTGGAATTTACGAGTACGCCGTCCTTCTTGTTCTTTTCTGGTTCGCCCTTTACACCGCCGAGGAGCTGATTCGGCTTGAGACCGAAGTGGCTTGCAACGCCGCCCACAAGAGCAGTGAGCTGAGCCATGCCTTGGCCAAGAGAGTCCATGGTTTCTGCTGACGCAGTTTCGCGGAATCCTTCCACTGACTGCGCCAAGCCCATACCCGCGGACATGGCATTGATCATCTGGCCAACCGTTGCTGGTGTGCCAAAGACCTTTGCTTCCACCTTAGAGACCATGCTGACCACGGCCTTTGCGGTTTCGATCTTGACTTGAGCTTCCTGCTCAATCCGCAGCTTTGCAAGCTCGAACTCCTGAGCTGCAGCACCATCTATCTGACGAGTCTGCAGTTCCGGCTTGAGAACCTTCTCGATTCGTTCTTGTTCCACTTGCACGTCCCGTGCCTTAACTTCCACCGGAACCAGCTGTTCCTGCCGAGCTGCTTCAGCATTCAGCTTGCGAGCATCTGCCTCTACAGTTGCCTTGCGAGTGATTGCAGTTGCTTCTGATTCCGCAGCCTTTTGCTCTGCTTCCGCGTTCTTGAGTGTAGTATAGGCTTGAGCATCCGCAGCTTTCTGTGCGCCGATCAGCTTCTGCTGAGCATCGCCTTCTGCCTTGATGAGTTGCTGTTTCTGTTGGCGCTCTGCTTCAGCAGTAACCTCCACGGTCTTGACTGACTGCCGAGCCCTTTCACGCTCTGCTTCTGCTTCTGCAAGCTTTGCTTCTGCTGTAGCGCGTTGCGCTTCAGCATCTGCAACAGCCTGCTGTTGTTGTCTGCGCGCTACTTCCACTTGCTGGTCTGCAGTAACTACTGCTTGTTCCTTTTGGCGCCGCGCCACTTCTACCTGTTGGTCTGCAGCAACCATCTGCAACTAATGCAACAAGCACTGCATCTGTCTGCAAGAGATACCACGAATCATGATTATTCTTTCCAGTGCGAATATGATCACGGCCCATCACTGAGCCGTACGCTGTCTGAAATAGATCGCGCATCCCTCTTTTTCCTTTCATTTTCAACGTTTTTTGATTGTAAAGGTACGGGCGGAGTATATCAGATTTCCTTATATTTGTCAAGGGTCTGATGTACTACCGCTTCCGCTCCAGCGATTAACCAGAAGGAATGTGGAGTTGTCATTCCGAACGCCAGTGAGGAATCCCGATGCTTACTGTTTCTATATTCGGGATCCTTCGCTTCACTCAGGATGACATCGTATCCCCGCATCCCGTCTTGTTTGTGTATTTATTACACTAAGTAAGAAGAAAAAAATAAAAAGAACAAAAAAACTAAAGGAGTTCTACTAATTGCGGAATGCGCTTTTTGAATGCAAACAATGCCGCCGGACGCGATGCCTCTCCTCTACGAACCTTGCCAGTTGTTTGCACCAGCCCGCGCTCCAAAATTTTCCTGCGAAAATTCCGTTTGTCCAGATTTTTTCCCAAAATAATTTCGTATACATTCTGCAATTCACTTAATGTAAATTCTTTGGGTAGTAAACTATAACTGATAGTGGTATATCCCAGTTTTGCTTTTAGGCGCTGGACTGCCACGCGAATAATTTCTTTGTGGTCATATGCAAGGCGTGGAAGTTTCTTTATTGAGATCCACATAATGTCAGTGTATTTTTCTGTGGTCTTGAGTGTAACGCCACTATTTGGGATCAGTGCAAAATATGCTACAGACACTACGCGTCCATACGGATCGCGCTGTATGTCTCCAAATGTATAAAGCTGTTCCAGATATACATCATGCACGCCGGTTTTTACGGATAAATGTCGCTTAGCCGCTTGCTCTACAGATTCATTTGATTTTACCAAGCCTCCAGGAATAGCCCACATACCAAGATATGGCGCTTTATTCATTTTAATGAGTAATACTTTCAGGCCATTGTTCTGTATAGTGAAAATTACCACATCTGTGGCTACTGCTGTTACTGACCAATGTTTCTGAACTTTTTCCATACATCTTCCTGATAGTTCGTGTCTTACATACACAAACTATCACACTATAAAAATATGTCAAGGGGGATAAATAAAAAAACCTGCGTGTTTCCTAGAAACAATCGCAGGTTATGTGATCTTTGGGTATACGTATCTCAGTCCACTCCTTCTTCCATGTTATTCGTCTTGTCGTAAAAAATCGTGAGAAATACGCCACCTGTTTCAGGAACGACTGATTGTTCAGTCTGTCTTATTTCTATTCCCGAACCTTTGGACTTTAGCCATTCATTAACTTTCTGCTCGAGTTTTGTAGCTGTCTCTTTCCCGCCCATTCCGTCGGCGTGAACATAGAAAACCTTTACTTGCATGTTTATTCTCCCTTCGTTCTACTTCCAAAATATCAAAGTACGATTGCAAAAACCATACATCTGTAAAATGTTTTTGTCAATACCCCTTACTTACAAATCTCTTGTATCTGTTCTCGTATTTTTTGACTCAATTGATCTTGATTTTTTTTCTGCATATGTTTTAGCATTGCACGCACAAGCACCGCGTGGCTTGCATAGAGTCCATCTACTGTTTCAGGAGTTAGTAAAAGCCATTGCACGCTTTGCGCGTCATCCCCTGCAATCATCTGCATGCTTCGCGCTTCTGCGTCTGATACGTGAATGTGCTTTGCGCTTGTTTCCATCCATGCATTATCCGTATTACGCGGATCATCCACGTAGCCTTGATATACAAGATCTGCATGGGTCATATCCACTTTTACGCCAGTTTCTTCTTCCAGTTCGCGCTGGAGCGTCTGCGTAATATCTTCTCCGTAATCCACCATGCCGCCGGGAATTGCTAGTTGCTTAGTATCTTTTCTCTGGATGGCAATCATTTCCAGGTTGCCAGTATCCGGATTCACGCGAGTGATCATGGGGTCAGCGGCAAAATTTGCGCCCCATTTGCCAAGCGATCCTCTTCCTTCAAGACCGGTCCGTCCTTTTGGATTCAATGGCTTGCCTGTTTTTTTATCCATACGAACTGATTCTTCATAGCTCTGTAATTTTCTTGTGACTTGTGAAAAATCTTCCGGATCTGCCCACCCACCTGATTTTTTTGTAGCATCATTTTCTAAAACAGAGGGCGCAACAATATATTCTGGCTTATATCCTGGCAAAGAAACTTCCCATGCTACAGCGCCATCCAACACCTTTACACGATCGGGATAGATAACGGGTTTTTCTTGCCGCGCTTTTTGATGATATTGTCCATCTGGTAAAAGATACTTTTGAATATTAAATTCTTCTGGCGAATGAATCATAGATAAATAATTAATAAAAAGACTTCTTGGAAATATCATACCAGGCTTTACATTTTTTCAAAAGAAGAGTATCCTTCTTCTTATATCAAAGGAGGATTGTTCATGAACAAAAAGAAAGACTCGCCGGAAAAGCGAGTAAAGAAAGTAGACCTCTTTGGGCCGAATTGCGACAAGCAACTTGCAGAAGCTCTTGCCGCAAATGCGTCAATCAAAATCGAGATTCCGGATGACCGCAAAGAAAAGCTTGCGGAAGAAATGGATAACGAAATCCTAGACGGCAACCTTCTTGTGAGCGATATTGTCATCATTCGCATCAAGGCAACGCCCGTGAATCTTGCCACGTATCGAGACCCTATCACGCGAAGAAAGGTTGGTCGCGTTCCAAAAACAGGAGGGCGCAAGCAATCCTTTCCGTATCCAGATGCGTCAGTGCCAAATGATGCGCTCTATACGCTCCAGTGGCGGTTCATTGGCTGTGATCCTACCACGCTCCGCATGATTGCATTTCTGGCAGAGCCAGGGACTATTCAAGCCGCAGGAGATCCAAAGCTTCTCAAACGTCTCATCGGACAAGCAGAATTCACTCTTCGCGCATTCAAGGCCAGGCGTTTGCGCGAACCAATCAAACGTTTCATCAGTGCGCTTCAAGACGCGCAGAGAAAATCCTCATCAAATATCTGGTAACCAGCGAACGTAACTCGCTGGTATTTTATTCTAGAATTCTATACTATATAGGAATAGTCTGTATCCCCGCCTTCGCGAGGATGACATCTTACATATAATATTTTTATATGCCTGTTATGTCTCCAAGGAAAGAATCTGTAAGTGAACATAGCGAAAAAAAATCTCTACAAGACGCAGAAATTCTCTTCAAAAAAGCTCGAAAAAGGGGCCAACTGGATTTTTCTCAATTTTCAAAAGACGAACAGAAAGCACTCTCTGCGTGGTATGAAAAAAATCCAGAAAACCTTCATCTTGATGAACGTTTAGAATTTCTTGAACAATGTATTGCAAATAAAATTATTGATGACAAAACACTCCTTAGCCACATAGACAAATGGAAAAAAATTCTCGAAGAATCAGAAAGCGACGAAGCATACAATGACGCAAAATATGCCATCCAAACTCTTGGTGAATATCTTGCATACATGAAGAACCCTGCATATATCCAATCACTATGGGCATGTATTCATGAAGTACCATATCAGACACAAAGTGATCTCGTACAGTACTGCACCCGGGAAAAACCGGAGCTTGCGCTTTTAGTTGCGCCGCTCACCGATATGAGCAAGCTTCGTGTTTTTATTTCTAAAAAAACCGGGGAACAATCCGTTCGAAGAACCAATACGCTCTATCGTTCTGGCGGTATGCGCGTTATTGAATCATGGAGCACTCTTCGCAGAGAACAAGATGAAGAAGACCATCTCTTTATGGAAAAATTCTTAAACCATTTTGAGGATGCAAAGCCCTTCATTGAATCACTCCTTACGTTCTGCGAGCGAGAGAGGAAACATCTCCATGATGATTCTCCGGCAATAGAAAATCTTCGCGCTGTTAATAAGACATTCCTCTTCCCCTATCTCAAGCGCATAGAATCTCTTGGTCTTGATACACTCATATTTCCCAAAGAGCGTCGTTATCGTCCATGGGAAGAAAAGCCAGATCATGAAGAAGAATACAAGCATCCTTTTCGCGAACTCTTTGATCCAAAAAATATCAGCTACGCAAATCCCGGAGACTTTCTCAATAAGCAAGAGCGAGAAGAAATACAGCGAATCAAAAAAGAACTTATCAAGCGTCATCCTAAGCTCGCGCAACGCATGGAGTCTGATCAATCCGAATTGCTTGCCGTCCAAGAAGAACTTTCACCGGAACATCTCCGTAGAACGCTCGCACGCATAAGTGATGAAGGAAAAATACGAGCGACGCGCGCGCTCATACAGGGCTTTCGAGATTATCGGCATCTCTTATCGGAAAAAGAACAAGACGAATTTCTTCTTGACTGTTTTGAAAAGGAATATCCGGTCTTTATGGCACTTGATCTGTTAGATTTTCCAAAAGAACGAATCGCTGATCTTTTCAAAAAAGCATCACGAAAAGCATACGGATTTCCACTCGATCATCTCAACGCAAGCGGAGAAGTTCGCGCTGCTCTAGACTATAACGCCGCACATCCGGGTGAACCAGATCTGGAACAACTCGTAACAACATCTCTTGTAAAAGAATTTTCAACCGGCGCGGATCTTTCGGCGCAGAGACTCATCCAAAATCTTGATGTGCTTTCTTTATTTTCATTAGAACATCAAAAAAAGATCATTAAGGCCATAGACGCACATATTCCGTATACTTGGATAGATGCACTTTCGTATGCGCGAGAGCATTCATCTATCCCTCTTCATGAAATTCTAAATTCCCTTGCAGATAATGCTAATTTTTTGAAACATTATCATCACATTCTTTATCACATACAGGAACTTACAAAACAAAACATTCATACCGGCGTTACTGTACAAGATATTCGCACGTATGCGCGCGAACTGATCCTTACAGATATGTACGTATTTTTTCAACATCCGCAAATCGTCAAAGAGGTTTTTGGAGATGAAGAAAAACAACATGCATATATTGGTTCACAGCTTATCCCGCCGACAAATCCTCGTTTTATCTTCCAAATTCTTGCCACACCGCCATTTGATGAAATGTATAAAGAGCAATGCAAAACTCTTCTTAATCATGACCCGCGTCTATTCCGGTTTGGTATTGAATCACATCTTGATGTCATGCAAAAATTGATTGGAACAAAAAAAATTCTTGCGTACGGTATTGAAAAAATGACCACGGAACCAGACCTTACGCATAGAGTATTCCAAGATCGATCCGTCTACACTGAACTCTTTCTTTCACAAACTCGTGTAACAGAAATTCTTGAAAAAATACATGAATTAAAATTATACGACCTCGCAGTCCTCTTGTTTTCAGAAATTCGATCAAGCCTTTCTGGCATTGCTTACAAAAAAAGAATGAAAGAAAAGCAAACGACACTTGTTCCGGAAAAACGTCTCAAAGAACTTGAGCGATTATTCCTTGAGACTATCAAAAAAGGTTGTCAATATTACTGCTTCCCAAATTTCTTTGCATATCCTATGCCAAAATACGCTGTAACCGGGATATCATATTTCTGTGCCGCGCGTTCAATATCTCCGCGTGCACGATTGTAAAATTGAGAAAAACTATGTTTATTAAAAAATATATCTCGCATTGATTGGTACATATGCGGATAATACTCTTTAAGCACTATTTCCACTCCTGTCCAATTTCCGCCAACAACATTCAAGCTTTCAGACATCACTTCTTCTACTCCTGCTTCTTTAAAAACATGAAAAAGCGCTTCAGAATCCGTAAACACCGGCCAATACGGCCCAACCAATGCAATCACGGAAATACCTTCTCGCGATAATGTTTTCATTGCTTCTAGCCGCTGTGCAATGGATGGCGAATGGGGTTCAGTATGATTTTTCCATTCTTCATCAAGTGTGGAGACAGTAATATTCACATTCACACGCTTCATTTTTTTTAATATATCAATATCTCGTAACACTGCATCTGATTTTGTGAGAATATTTACGAGATTATCATAGCCAGAAAGAATGGTAAGAATTTTTCGCGTCAAACCATATGTTGATTCAAGTGACTGATAGGGATCGGTTACCGTTCCTATATATATCTGTTCACCTTTCCATACCGAAGATTTCATTTGTTTCGTAAGTACCTCCGCAATATTTTTCCGTATATCAATAAATGTTCCCCATTCTTCTTTGTGACCGGTAAATCGCTTCATAAATCGCGCATAACAATACACACATTGGTGATTACAGCCAACGTATGGATTGATAGCAAGGCCTCCTCCGGGAAACCCGCATCGGCTAAGTGCTGATTTACAAGTGACTTCTTTGATGGTCATATTTTGTCATCCTCGTGAAGTCGCCAGCTGGCGACGAGGATCCAGTACATCTTAACAAATACTGCAAAACAGGCAAAGTATAAAAAAATAAAAACCGCCTGATTTTTTCAAGCGGCTACATACATGCGACTCTTACTCGCACATTCCCTCAATAGGAATCGATTTGTGAGTTTCCTTGAGAAGACTTGTGAGTGAAACGCCGAACTCCTGTTCAAATTCCATCTTTGTGGTAATCCAGCGAAGTTCGTCCTGTAGAGCCTTGACGCCATGAATACCCAGCTCATATCCATTTGAAAACGGAACATAGAAATCCGCTTCCTGGATAATTCCGCCTTCTTGCTTGATGTAATACTTGAGCGTTTGAGCAAGCATCACGCCCCCAGTGAACCACGGCGAATTCATTACGCGTTCTGCCCGCGCGAATGTGAATACCGGCTTAAAGAATACTACGGAAATGACCGCGTTTTTCGCATCTTTCTGCTCTTGAGCAGTGAAGCCTTGCGCGTCATAGTAGACGCACAGTTGCTCTACTAATTGAGCTGTCTCTTCCGAGTAGTCCTGTGACGTAATAGCTGTTACTCCGTTGTTGCGATTCGTGAAAAACGTTTTTCCCTCAAGTCTTCGCGCCATTTTTTCCTCCTTTTGATGCACGACGTCGCTTTCGCATGCCAATTTAAGATATGTAACTATATTTTTAACATTTTGTCAAGGTCATCATAAGAAAATGACGAGCCCAGTTTCGCTGATGTCATGGACGGCATCGGCATCGTGGTCGGCGGAGGTCTCAACGCCCTTTCGCATCTCTTCCGCTCGCTGTAGTATCAGCGAACAAATCTTCATCCGAGAATACAAAATTATTCTCGGTTTTTTTATATTACATTTTTATTTTTTTACTTGCGACTTTTTCTTTATAAAAAAAGTAAGCCCGCATACTTCCATTAAGGTTTCTGCGGGCTTCTGGAGGTTTTGATGGCTTTACTCATGGGGCCGAGGGGTCTTGTGAACCGAAGGGCCTTTTCGAGAGGGGAAGTGGCATGTCATCCGGTAGGGAAACCTACGCGAAGCTTGTGGCTTCATGGAGGTCGGACGCTTTTTTGTCTGTCTGCCCTTTTTTTAGCTCTGTCCATCTTGCTTGGCTTTTGTGAAGCTTTGCGTCTTGGACATTACTTTTTTTGGGGGTTTCTAGACTTTTCAAGCGCTCCTTTGACTCCCTCTTCATCTGTATAGTCAGCGCATCCTCTGTTTGCTGACCCATGCATTCCCTGTGCCCGAAGTTCGTTTTTTTTGACGAACTTCGTTGGCAGTTTGTTGAACCCTATCCTTTTTCAATGCTAAGGCATTTCCAATGAATCGACCAAGGTTTCCCCCTATCAACTCACCAGTCCATGCATGGTATGCCTAGGGTGGCCCGCGGGTCTCAAAGACCGCAAAGCACTGTCCCCTGTTTCGCAAGCTGATCCTCGTCTGTTTTTGAGAACAGACGATTGGTCTTGCCAGTGGCCACACGCGCAGAAGTCTGTAGCAATGAAATTCCCTGAATATCTTTCTGCACCTTTTGCGTTTAGTTTCATGCGATGTTACTCGAATGATTCTTTTGCGCTCTGGCTTTTACGCATTCCTGATTTACGGAAAGGAGGGTTTCATTCTCGCTGTAGACTGGAAGGTCATTCGCGAGTTTGTGTGCTCTCGTATCCGAAAAGAGTGCAGCTCATGACCTACTTCTTGCGAAGTAATTCATGCCGCGCGCGGTCTCTCTCAGAAATACATGTCAATAAAGATATTAGGTGAAGCAAGGACAATCCCCTACTTCTTCCGTTTCCAGACAGTACAGAAGCTCAACGGCGTGATGCAAATTTCTTTGCGCGCAAGCCGAACATCCTGTCCATCAGAGAGCCATATCATGTACCTTTCACAGCACATCTCCGGCCTCTCTTTTCCTTCTGAATAAAAAATCGTGATGGGATAACGCACTGTAAAGCATTTCTGCTCTTATGTGCCACATCCGGTGATATGCCGTACTTCCTGCGCATTACTGCACCTGAAAACTTGCACTCACTCACGATCCTTATTCATAATGGTAAGAACGGCGATGGCGTCCAAGCGGGTCAGAGATCTGAGCCTTGAAAAAGCTTTCACCTCTTCTAAGATTCTCTTCACTCCAAACTGCCGTGACCCACAGTCTCTCCTTTTACAGAGAAACTGCTGGCATACACCCGAAGGATTGCTCCTTCACAGAGAGAGATCTCTCTGTTCTTAGAAAACCCGGAGGCTTTCCAAGATTGGCTCATGCCGAGTGTTTTCCTGAATCAGTTTTGATGCGATGTCTCACACTCACGAGGAGGTTTGATCAATCGCCTGCTTCAAGTAACACAAATATTAGTATACGCTTGTTAAAAAATGCGTCAATGGGTGTGCAATGAATATTCTTAAAAAATATAAAATATATTTTTTCTTTATATTTAAAAAGAAAAACAACACTTTTTATTTTTTTCTTCTTACAAAGAAAAAAATCCCATGTGGGATATCCACATGGGAAAAGAAATTTCAGGAGAAAAATACTCTAGGGGTAAAGAAAGTTATGCACAGATATGGGGATAGGTCATTAAACTTGTATCTTTGAAAATAAATAACTTCCAATAAAAAGAAATATTACTGCGATTCCTGAAAGTACAATCAAATCAACTGATAACCCAAAGTGTGACATATCTATCAATAAGGCTCTCAACGCATCAACGCCATACGTTAAAGGATCAAGCTGTGCAATGGCAATAATTGTCCTATCTGATTGCCAGAGAGGAAATAAGGCGCCAGAAAGAAAGAAAAGTGGCATCACTAAAAAATTCATAATCAGCTGAAATCCATGCATATCGCTCATCATAGATGCAATAGCAGTACCCAATGCAGTAAAAAGTATCGATACAAGCATCATAACCAAAAAAACAAGTGGTAGTTGCGCAATATCATAAAATCGAAATCCTGCGAGAAGTGAAATGAGAAATACGATAATTCCTTGACACGTTGCCACTGTCGCACCGCCAAGCGTCCGTCCGATCATGATATTCAGACGAGAAACCGGAGCAACAAGCGTTTCTTTCAAAAAACCAAATTGCCGATCCCAAATGATTTCTATACCAAAGAAAATTGACGTAAAAATAATACTCATACCAATAATGCCTGGCGCAAGAAATTGGATATAGTTCCCCTGCCCTGCCTTTTGAAACACTGGACCAAAACCAAATCCCAATGCAAACAAAAAAAGAATTGGCTGACCCAATGCTCCAATCATTCGAGATTTTGAACGTGCATATCGTTTTAATTGCCTTAGCCAAAGAATATAGATAACTTTCATATATAAAAATAAAAATTATTTTTTCATTGTTCGGCGATACATCCGCATCATACTTGCAGGATCTGCTTCTTCGGTTCGAATAGTATTTCCTGTCAGTGCCAAAAATGCCTCCTCAAGGGATGATGTTTTTGTCTGTTCTTGCAATTCAGCAGGACTTCCACATGCAATCATGTGTCCGTGATCTATAATTGCAACGCGTGTTGCCACCCGCGTAACTTCTTCCATATAATGCGTAGTAAAAAACACCGTAATCTTTTCTTGTGCATTGAGATCCTGTACATACTTCCACATGTGGTTTCTAGTCTGAGGATCCAGGCCAAGCGTAGGCTCATCCATAAACAAAATCTTAGGGTGATGCAAAAGACCGCGCGCAATTTCTAACCGTCGTTTCATACCTCCGGAAAAATGCTTCACTAAATCATTTTTTCTATCTGCAAGCTCCACAAATGCAAGCAATTGTGCAATGCGCTCTTTTCGTATCTTTTTTGGCACGTTATATAAAACGCCATGAAATTCCATATTTTCATACGCTGTAAGCTCGTCATCAAGACTTGGATCCTGAAAAACAATGCCAAATGATCGACGAACTTCATTGGAATGAGTAATTGGATTATATCCATTTAACGCCAATGCTCCTGCTGTTGGCGTCAGAAGAGTTGTCAACATCTTGATTGTGGTAGTTTTTCCTGCTCCATTTGGACCAAGAAATGCAAAAATTTCTCCTTCTTCCACGTGAAATGAAATAGCGTCAACTGCAGTAACATTCTTAAATTTCTTTGTAAGATTATGCGCTTCAATACTGTTCATATACGTTTCTTATTCATAGATTTTTTAATACGAATCTCATTTTTTTCTTAGACCAGACTGATCCGGCATATGCGACACCAATGCGTGGAGTTTTTTGAATATTCTTCTCTTGAATAGAAATTCCCCTATCTTCAAACCATAATCCTGATATTTTATCTGCTTTTTTACAATTAAAACTTTTATCTATCTGTAAAAATTTTGTAAGCTTGCCAGGGCCGTCTAGTTTGTCATTCTGAGGACATCCGCCAGCTGGCGAACCGAAGAATCCCGTCGCTTTCTGCTGACAGCATCGGGATTCCTCGCGTTGCTCGGAATGACATACACCCCCACGAATAAGAATAGCAGCTGGGTACCCCACCTCACGGGTGACAATATTGAGCATGTAATACATGCCATAGCAAAGATACACATACCAATATCCTGCTTCACCAAACATAATTTCCGTTCGCGCTGTCTTTCCTTTTGACGCATGACTTGCCTTATCTTGCAGCCCATCATATGCTTCTGTTTCTGTAATCATTACGGAAACTTCCCTGTCCCCTATTTTTCGCACAAGATATTTTCCAAGCAATTCTTGTGCTATGGTTTTTGTATCACGATTAAAAAATTTTTGTGTAAGAATTTTCCTCATATATCGATTGACAAACACTCTTTTCGCGATATGATTATTATACCTTATCAAAATAAAAAATATGCAAAAGCATATCGTTCTCATTGGTGGTGGCGTTGGCGCTTCCACCTTTACAAAAGCGATTAAAGATTTGCCCATCCAGCTTTCTACTATTGTGAGTACGTTTGATGATGGCGGTTCCACTGGCGCTATCCGCAGAGATTATCGTGGTATTGCATTAGGTGATTTTCGACAATGTCTTTTTGCTAGTACCAATATTGATGATTCTATCAAAAAAGTCATTGACTATCGTTTTGGCAAAGGAAGCTTTTTTGGTATTAATGTAGGAAATTTACTTATTAAGGCATGCCTCCAATGCGCAAAAACTCAGCGTCATGGCGTACTTCAGCTTCATAAACTTCTTGGCTTAAAAAATTCCATCATTCCGGTTTCCTATGACTATGCCCAGCTTTGCGCGCATCTTACAAATAAAACAACGCTCACAAGCCAAGATCAGATTCAATCGTATTATAGTTTTTCCAAGGCAGCCATAAAATCACTTCATCTTAGCAAAAATGCTACTTTGAGTCCGGAAGCGCGAAATGCACTTCGCACTGCGGATTATCTTGCTTTTGCGCCCGGAAATTTCTTTAGCAGTATTTTGCCGCATATATATGTAAAGGGATTTGCGGAAGAATGGAAAAAAAGCAAAGCACAAAAAATACTATTTTTTAATCTCTTAGCGCATCGCGGACAAGATAGTTTTTATACGCTTAAAGATTATCTTGCATGGTTTGAACAAAAACTTGGGAAACGGCCGTTTGATACTATTATTGTAAACAAAAAAATACCTGACCGCATTATGAAACGTCTTCAGGATCGTTTTGAGCTTACAAAAATTACCGACGAAGATATTTCTCTCTTAAAAGAAAAAAACATCAATCTCCGATATGCTGATCTTGTTTCGTCAGTTATTTACGGGCAAAATCAGCATGATACTGTCCAGCGTGCACCCTTACGTCATGACAACAAAAAAATACAAATCTTTTTTCAAAGTCTTCTCTAGTGTCATTTTTTCTTCTTATTGCCGTCCCACACAATCGGCCGATTAAAAGTGAATTTGACATTCGCAGGCTTGAATTTCTTTCGCTCGTATGAATACACAATCGGGCGGCCATATGGCAGCTCCAAATGGCCGATTTTTTCATCTGAAATATGCTCAATATATTTGATGAGCATACGAAGTGCGTTTCCATGTCCGGAAATGAGAATATTATTTCGCGACATCTCCGAAACAATGTGTCGATGAAAATAGCGCACTGTCCGTTGATATACGTCTTTCAGGCTTTCTCCGCCTGGCGGACGAATACAATAGCTTCTACGCCATAAAAAAACTTTCTCATGGCCGTATTTTTTCCGTGCAGCCTGCTTATTCATACCCTGCAATGCGCCATAATACCGTTCATTCAATGCCTTACTGGAATATACCGGAATATCTTCACTTGTAAATTTCTCTGGCACATGATATTTATTCCCATCTTTCTCATGAACATGACAAAAAATACCCGTAAGGTATTGCTTAGCAAGAACAATAAGCAATGTCTGCTGAGTTCGCTCTAAATGCGAAGTAAATGCCATGTTAATTTCTAAATTCTTTAGTTCATTTGCACATGCCATTGCCTCACGAATTCCTTTTTCACTCAAGGAAACATCTACCCAGCCTGTGAATCGGTTTGATTTATTCCATCTGGATTCTCCATGCCGAACAAGGATAAGATATTTCATATCTCTGTTATGTTTTACTTTTTAATCGAGATTCTAAATCAGCGACTTGCTCTTTTAATTCAATCATCCTCAATTCTCTACCGCTCAAGACTTTTGTAAGTTGTTCCAGCTCTTTATTTTTCTGTGTAAGTTCATATGCTATTTTTTTCTGTTGCACCAAAGATGTTTCAAGTTCTATTGCTGTTTGGGTGAGTTTTGTATTTACCTCTTCCAAGGTTCGCGCCCTATTTGCAAGTTCATCATATAATTCTATTTCAGAAAATGCGCGAGTGAAAGCTGTAGTAATTTCATATCTCCTAATGAGCGAGTAAAGAAGCATATAAAATCCGGCAATGAGTATAAAATGCGCAGACCACCAATAATGGTTCCATAATGCTCCAAAAATAAAAGCAAGACATGTAAATGCAAAAGAACATATTGCGGCCATGTAAAACCAATAGAGAGATCGACGCATTCTCTTTACAAACATCGCAATCAACGTTCCAAGGAAAATAACAATCGTTATGTAATCCGGTATTTTTACATCTGCAATACTTGCATTCAGTCCAAGAATAATGAATGGTATCCCAATTATTGAAATAAACAAAAGGATCGCTATGTGTCTAAACCATCCCTTTTTTCTTTGTTCTTCTGTATCAGACTCTTTTCTATACATTAAAACGCCATAGAGAAGATACAGTGCCATGGTAAAGCGAGAAACCGTACCATATCCCAAAAACAACGGCATGTTGCCAAACATACCAAGAAACGAATGTGGAAAATATAAAATAAAAAATGCAAAAAATCCTAAACTTATATATCGTAAAAACACTTCACCTGTTTTCTGATAATTTAAAAATGCAATGTATGCAATAAAAAAAGATATGCCTGTTGAAACAAGGATCATTAATCCATGAATAATTTCTGACTCAAATCGCGTGGTGCCAAATCCAAAATATGAAAGGTATGCAATAATAATTCCTGACATCAGCAATGCCTGCGCAAGAATGAGAATCTTAAAAAATCGTATAACTTTATTGAGGATATACATGATATTACTATACCACATTAAAGGCCTTCTTCAATGAAAGAAAAGTAAAAATAGCGCAGGCAAAAAATGATCCGCCTGCAGAAATAAAAAACGCTAGCTGAGATGAAAATGAATCCCATATATAGCCAAGTCCATATCCACCAATAATAACAGAAATGCCGGTAAGTGTATAAAAAATACCGTATGCGTTACCTCGTGATTCTTGCGGTACAAAACTTGCAATAAGTGCACGCGCAGACCCTTCAGTAAAAGCGTAAAATAAACCATAAAATGCAAAAAGTACAAGCGTGCTAGCAAGAGGCAGTGCGCCAGTTGGCGAAAAAGAGAATCCTAGCTCTACTCCGCTCAATACAAGCCAGCCAAATGCAATCATGGGAAGCTTCCCGATTCTATCACTCCATATACCAATAGGATACGCGCATACTGCGTAGATGAGTGTGAATCCCGCAAAAAGGATTGGAATCCATTCTTGAGGTATACCGGCATCTTGCGCGCGAACCAAAAAAAGCGAATCGTTTATTTTTGTAAGCATGGCAAGTGATGTTGCGCATGTAAATATCAAAAAAACTAATGAGAGTTTTTTTTGTTTTTTGCCATCTAATGCGCGTACCACCTTTTGTACTGGCTCTTTCACGCCAAAAAAAATCAATGTAAGCGCAATGATACCGGGAAGCGCAGAAATGACAAAAATAAGCCGATACGATTCCAATGACGGTGTAAACGCAAAAAGAATTGCCGCAGCTGTTAGAGGCCCAAATACTGACCCGGCAGTATCTATAAATCTCTGAAATCCAAATGCCCTCCCAACAACAGATTGGCCAGATGAATCTGCAATCAATGAATCACGTGGTGCATCTTTTATTCCCTTTCCTGCACCATCTATTATTCTCAAAGCTGCAACGGAAATAAAAGATGATGTAAGTGCAAGAAGCGGCCGCGCAACCGATGATAAGCTATATCCCCAAAAAACAAACAACTTTCTTTTTTTAAATCTATCAGATAATACACCGGAAACAAACCGAAAAATACTCATTGTCCCCTGAAGTAATCCATCTATGACACCAATATTCGCACGACTCACGCCAATAGCGGCAAGAAATACCGGTAAAACTGGCGTAATAATATCTTGGCCAAAACCAGATGCAAGCGCAACAAATGAGATAATGAATACGTTTCTGGGGATGCGTGACTGCGTTGTTTTCATACAAAAAAGCTCGAAAAATCTTCGAGCTCTTATGGCTTCTTATTATACATTAGTGTATCACATCCCCCTTTACTCGTCTTCTTTCCTTGTTTTTCTTCCAAGTCTGATTCTATCTGCTTCTGTGAGAAATTGTTTACGTAAGCGAATGCTCTGTGGCGTAATTTCCAAATATTCATCATCTGCAATCATTTCAAGCCCGCGCTCAAGCGTAAGATCCAGTGGCGGTGTAAGCTGAATAGCAATATCTGCGCCAGATGCGCGCATATTGGTAAGTTTTTTTCCTTTGATTGGGTTTACTACCATATCATATCCTTTTGCTGCTGCGCCAATAACTTGTCCTTCATATACATCTACATTCGGGCCTACAAAAAGCGTACCTCGTTCTTGTAAATTTGAAAGGGAATAACTTAATACTTTTCCTGTTTCTCCGGATATCATAGAACCGGTGTCATATTTTTCTATATCGCCCATATGCGGTTTGAATCCGATACCTTCGCTACATAGAATTCCCTCCCCGCGTGTATCAACAACAAATTCGTTTCTATATCCCAAAAGACCGCGTGTAGGAATTTCATATATAAGCCGCGTATGATTCTGTTCCGGACGCATTTCTTTCATACTTCCTTTTCGCTTTGCCATTTTCTCTATAACTGTGCCGCAATATTCCTGCGGAACATCAATAGTAACCTCCTCAAATGGCGCACACGCAACACCCTCTATCTTTTTAATAATCACTTGCGGCTGAGACACTTGCAATTCAAATCCTTCACGCCGCATGGTTTCAAGTAAAATTGCAATATGCAATTCTCCTCGTCCATTGACCTTATAATATTCAACGGGAGAAAAATCTATTTTCAGGCCCACATTTACTTCTAATTCTTTTTCAAGTCGTTCTTTAATTTGTCGGTTTGTCACAAATTTTCCTTCGTGTCCGGCAAATGGAGAATTATTTACTAAAAAATTTAGACAAATAGTGGGCTCATCAATTTTAATTGCCGGAAGAAGTTCCTGATTCTCCTGCGCACAAATAGTATCTCCAATATAAATATTTGGAAGACCTGCCACCATAATAATATCTCCTGCAAATGCTTGCTTTACTTCTTTTCGCTCTAATCCTTCAAATGTATACATGCGAGTGATTTTGCCGGATGATGTTTCTCCGGAATGCTTTTTAACATACACAGTATCACCTTCAGAAAGAATTCCCTGATACATTCTGCCGATACCCAAACGTCCAAGGTAATTATCGTATGCAAGATTAAATGGCTGAAATGCGCACGGCAAAGTGATATCACCAGCCGCAACTGAAACATGTTCCAGGATAGTATCTAAAAGCGGGGTTAAATCTTGTGATTCATCTGCAAGATTCTTTTTTGCAATGCCATCTTTTGCAATAGCATATACAGTTGGAAAATTGAGCTGATCGTCATTTGCGCCAAGATCCATAAAAAGCTCCAAAACTTTTTCATGCGTCCAATCCGGCCGAGCAGCCGGCTTATCTATTTTATTAATAACAACGATCGGTTTCAGGCCAAGCTCCAAAGACTTTTTCAATACAAATTTTGTCTGCGGCATAGGCCCTTCTTGTGCGTCCACTACTAAAAGCACGCAATCAATAGATCGTAATACGCGTTCCACTTCTGAACCAAAATCTGCATGGCCCGGCGTATCTACGATATTTATTTTCGTATCTTTATAAAAAACTGAAGTATTTTTTGAATAAATAGTAATACCGCGCTCTTTTTCAAGCGCATTAGAATCCATACTCACGGAATCATCCTGTACCATGCCAGTCTGGCGCATCAGTGCGTCTGTCAGCCGCGTTTTTCCGTGGTCAACGTGTGCTATAATTGCAATATTTCGTATATCCATAGTATTATTTTCAATCTTTCTCAAATGAAAAAACCCTTAAAAAGGAGGGATGAAACCCTTCTTTCTGTAAGGGTTTTACTATTGGATTAGTCTACATGATTTTTTCTATTCTGTCAACTCACCTTTGGATTCGTAATTGCCTGCACGATACTTTTCACTACCTGACTATCAAAAACGCTTGGAATAAATTGATCAGGTGTCGGCTGTGAAACACATGCGGCAATAGCATGCGCGGCAGAAAGCTTGATATCGTCAGTAATTTCTTTAATTCGTGCATCTAATACAGCACGAAAAATTCCCGGAAATGCTAGTGCATTATTAACTTGGTTTGGAAAGTCACTTCTGCCAGTTGCCATAAGTCGCACACCTGCAGCCTGCGCTTCCTCTGGCAGTATTTCTGGCACAGGATTTGCCAAAGCAAAAATAATTGGGTCTGCAGCCATGGTACGAACCATATCTTTCGTCAGTACTCGTGGCTTACTTACGCCAATAAATACATCACTTCCTTTCACTGCATCTGTAAGCGTTCCTTTAATATTTTTATTATTTGTTTTTTCCATAAGTTTATATTTTGCCCCCTGTATATCCGTACGATCATGTGAAAGAATGCCTTTTGAATCAAGAACAATAATATCTTGCACACCTGCGCGCAAAAGAAGATACGCAACAGCAGTACCGGCTGCGCCTGCGCCATTAATCACAATGCGCATATCTGAAAGATTCTTTTTTGCTACGCGTGCGGCATTTAAAAGTCCAGCAAGCACTACTATTGCCGTACCGTGCTGATCATCGTGCATCACGGGAATGTCAAGTATTTTTTTGAGCCGCTCCTCTACTTCAAAACAGCGCGGCGCACTAATATCTTCCAAATTAATACCAGCAAAAGACGGTGCAATAGCAGTTACTATTGAAACAATCTCATCTACATTTTGAGTTGCAAGACAAAGTGGAAACGCATCAATACCTGCAAATTCTTTAAACAATACTGCCTTGCCTTCCATTACTGGCAATGCAGCTTCTGGGCCAATATTGCCAAGACCAAGAACTGCAGAGCCATCACTCACTACCGCCACCCAATTTCCACGTGATGTATACTCCCAAACACTTTTTGTATCATGCGCAATAGCATCACTTACTGCGCCAACACCCGGCGTATACGCCAAAGAAAGTTCTTCTCGGGATTTCACGGAAATCTTTGGTTGAAGCGCAATCTTTCCTTTGTATGTTTTGTGAAGTTCAAGGGCTTTTGCGGATATATCCATAGAGTATGCTTGTTAAAAAAGATTATCGTCAGATAAAAAATGTTCTAATTTTTTTTCACTTTCTTCTTGTTCTTTTTTTGCAGTTTCAATAGCTTTCTGTGGATCTGCAAAAAATTGCTCTACAATATTTTTTGGTGAAAGATTACTGATAGTAACCGCATCATCAACAACAATAGAATTTGCACATTCACATCTTCCACAACATGTGCGTTCGGTTATTTCTACATCTTGACCGCGATATGCTTGCTCAAGAATGTCTTGTATTTCTTTTGCCGCTTTTACGCCGCATACCTTTCCGTGGCATACTGCTATTTTTTTACACATACCCATATCGTATTTTATAAAGCGCAATGGCAAGCGCATGGCCAACATTTAATGATTCAAGGAGATTAGTGTGGGGTATATATATAGATGTTCCGGAAATATCTTCGCGTATCCCTTTTCCTTCCGAGCCGGCAACAAGGATAAGAGGAGTTGATAAAGATATGCGGGAAATATCTTTTGCATTTTTCTTTTTTTCAAGACGAAAAACCGGGCGAGAAAAATAAGTAATGATATCGTGAATATGATTTCTTTCACTCTGTGTCCATGGCACATGAAAAAGCGCACCCACTGAAGATCGTATAACCTTAGGGTTTGTAGGGTCAGCTGATTCAATAAGTACTACACTTGCATCAAATCCAAGACAAAGCCTTAATATTGCCCCAACATTCCCGGGATCTTGCACGCCATCTAAAAAAATAATGCAGTTCCGGCGTGCAATATCTTCCATACTCCATACAGGAATTCGTGCAACTGCCGCACGTGATTGCGGCGTCTCTGTAGTAACAAGACGGTTAAACCGCGGGGAATCTTGGGACCCAAATGTATATTCTATAAAGTCCCCTGCTGTATCAATAATCTTTTGCCCCTCAACCAAACAAAGGCCGTGTGCTTCTCGGCCCTTTTTTGTAGATAATGATGCAATTATTTTTTCTTGGGATTTTGTAAGCATACAAAAACGTTCATCCTCTTCTCTTGTACTGTAACCTATCCAAATGTAAATGTAAACGCCTTAAATCCTCTTCCTTGTACCTCAATTTCTATGGTCCGCTCAAAATATTGGGTGGAGTCAAAAAGTGTATAAAGCATGTCTTCTTTCACAATAACTGGCTGTTGCTCATTTCCATTTATGCGAACTTTAAGCGTTGCAGGTTGATCGCTTGAAGCAACTATATGAACCTTTGCTGCAAAAAATTTCAACCGTATTGTACCGGTATCACTTACAAGTTGTACATATTCTGGCTCAAATTTCCATGTACCCTGGAGAGCAAAATTATTCAAAAGAAGTGTTGAAGGCAATGTATATACTTTTATATTTTTTGACGATTCTTGTTCTGGAGAAAGATATGAAATACGATCCAATCCAAAATACATTTCCGGAGATTGAATTTTTTCAAGCTCATATGATGCAGCCGTTTCTTTTTTTATATCCATACCAAGCAGCGATCGAATAGCGTTTTCTGTGCGGTCATACTCACCTTCTCCGGTATGGATGTATACCAATTTTCCGCTGGCATCAATTAGGTATTCCGCCGGCCAATAAGCATTGTTATATGCATTCCACGTTTGATAATCATTATCTTGCGCAACCGGATATGTAATACCAAATCTCTGCATTGCATCACGCACATTTTTTGTATTGCGTTCAAATGCAAATTCAGGAGTATGTATGCCAATAAGCACAAACCCCTTATCTTTATATGTCTCATACCATTTTTTAACATACGGAAATGTTCGAATGCAATTGATGCAGGAATATGTCCAAAAATCTATAAGTACCACCTTACCCTTTAATGCTGCAAGTGTAAGCGGATTACTATTAAGCCATGAAGAAATTCCCATAAATTCCGGTGCCTTGCCATAATCACTTAAGTGAACTGTTCGAACAGGCGTACTGGGTATATTTGGCACATTGCCAACACCAACGCGTGTCTGCTTAGCTCTCTGGTCTATATACCATCCCGCGATACCAAGAAGCAACGCTCCCAAAAAAATGAATACAACTATTTTTTTATACTTCATAGTTTTGGGATTGTTACTGGATAATTTTTGAAAAATGATGAATACAAAATAGTATCTACATTAAAATAAAATGCGATTGCAAGAACTATAATAATAAAACCAAAAATCTTTTGGATGATGCGCGCATATTTTGCAATACCCACTATTCTCTGCGTGATAATCTGGCCGCCATATGCGATCCCCAACATAGGAACTCCCGCGCCAAGCGCATATGCGCAAAGTAATATGCCTGCTGCTGCAAACTCTTTTTGGAATGCAATAAGTGTAAGGATTGATCCCAATACCGGACCAGCGCATGGCGTCCATACGAGTCCGAGTGTCATGCCAAACAGAAGACCTCCGATATTTCCCTTGCCAAGCCGATATCCCCATGCACCCGCTGATAAAAAAAATTTCTGCGTGCGAGCCATAAGATATTCAAATGGATCTGGCCATATCATAAAAAATCCAAATATGGCGAGTGAAAAAATGGCAATCAATCTAAATATATTTGGATCAAGCCCGACATGGCGCGCAAAATATGAAAGCGTAAGACTCGCAAGTGTAAAGACAAAAACAAATCCGATGACGATAAAGAGCGGCCGCGTCCTGCTTGTTTGTCCCACAGAAACACCGAGCAACAAAGGAAGAAGCGGTAAAATACAGGGAGCGGCAAGCGTCAGCATGCCCGCAAGAAATGCAAGAGCTATTTGAAGCATACGCTAAAAAATCTTATGGATATGCCATAGCGTACATTTCTTTTTTTATATGATCAGGAAATGATTCTTGCACCTTACGAAGCTTGGGGTCAATAACAAATGTGCAATACGGTTCTTTTGGATTTTTTTCGTAATGATTATGATGATATTCTTCTGCGGGATAAAAATGTGTCAACGGCCGTATGTCCGTAACAATAGGTTTCTGCAGTTTTGCTTCACGGACGCTAATGAATTCTTTTGCAATTTTTTTCTGTTCAAGAGAAGTATACAAAATAATAGAACGATATTGCGATCCCTTATCAGTACCTTGACGATCAACGGTTGTCGGATTATGCATCTCAAAAAAAATGGCAAGAAGTTCCTGATACGAAATCACGGATGGATCGTACTCTATATCTACTACTTCAGCATGACCTGTTTTCCCGGTACATACTTGTTCATAGTTTGGATGTTCTGTAGTTCCTCCAGCATACCCCGGAGTAATAGACATAATCCCGCGCACCATTTTAAATACTGCCTCTGCACACCAAAAACATCCTCCGCCAAAAATTGCATGAGCGTATTCTTCTTTCATATATTAAAGAGCTATTCTTCGATAATATTCTTCATCATCATTTCTCTTACCTCTTCTTCCGACATGCTCTCCATCTTTTTTATGGCATCTGGGTGGACGTGCGAGGCATGTTTCCGAAGCTGTTCCATAACTTCTTCTTTTGTTGCCGCGCGCGCAACATAATCGCAATCCATTCCCATATTTTTACAATTGAGAATAAACATATATATTTTTTTATAATTGTTTAAATAAATCGACCTTTTTAAAATAAAAAACCTGTTTTCACAGGTCTCGTATGGACTCATCTTGTTTGTCGTTTGTGATGTATTCTATCGCGGTCGTTCCAGCTGAATCTGCACTTTCTCCACAATATCTTGCAATGCTGTTCGTGCCTTTACCCAATAATGCACTGGCTCTGTTTCTGAAATTTCCTTGATTTTTCCTTCATCAAATGGACTCACGTTTGTAAGAAAAATAACAGGAATACGGGATCCCCATGCACTCTCTTTGCGTAATTTCTTAAGCATCGTCATGCCATCCATACGCGGCATGATGATATCTACCAAAAGAATATCAGGCTCTTCCCGTACTGCCATGCGAAATCCCTCTTCTCCATCTTGAGCGCAGAGCACATGAAATCCCTCATGAGTAAATTTTTGCTCAAGGGCTTTTCGTAAAGACTCTTCATCCTCTACAATCAGTATGGTTTTTGATATCCCTTGGTCCATATAACGCTCTTTTTACTATACCACAACTCTTTCTTGAGGCATTCTCTGTGTTTATGTGGATAAGTCTTTATTGTCATTGGCGTTTGATATGATAAGCTTACCATATATCAAACCGAGGCGCAAAAGCCCAAACAGTTCATGCATTGTTTGGTTTTTATTTTCTCTTCTTATGGATTCAGCAATTCTCAAAGACTACAGATGCGACTGCGGAAAACTTCTCTTCCGCGGCATGCTTTTGACATGTCAAATTGAAATCAAGTGCAAACGATGCGGTATGATAAAAATAGTTCATGGCATTCTGGAAAATTCTCGGACGCCAGGCCGCTATGCGCTTCTTCTGGATAAAGCTGGCCGCATCGCCCAATCAGATAGCTCTGCAAGTGCTGTGCTGGCATATCCGCAATCCGAACTTCTTGCAAAACATGTCTACCATCTTGACCCTCTCCTGCGGCCAAGCGTATACCGCAAATTATGGGATATGGCGCAAAATGAACAAGAATCATTCGCACTTGAAACTGTTCAGCGGAAAAAGAATGGCGATATTTTATCTGTAAAAATTAGTTTGCGATTTTTATTCATGCGAGGAGAAAAGTATGCCCTCATGAACGTAGACACATCACATACGCTTTTCCAAGAAACATCATCAGATTCTTCGGAAACATATACGCCGTACATCCGTAATCAATTTTCAGCAGAAATGAATGCGCGAGGAATAGTTACGTATGTGTATGGCGCTATTACACATTTGTGCGGCATCACCAACCTTTCAGAAGTACAAAAATTCTTAGGATATACATCAAGCGAAATGCTCGGGAAACCACTTACTGATTTTCTCTCTGCCGAACAAAAAGATGCGTACACTCAGGAGCTCGCTGGACATACTGCTTTCCGTACACCATTTCATATATCTCGTACTACTGCTCTTCATAAACAGGGACATCCTATCCAAATAGAATCACATTTCACTCCCCGACTTTCAGACAATAATACTTTCCAGGGATATAGTTCACTACACTACCTTATTCAATAATCACTGATCTCTTCCGAGGCTCACGAAGCCCAAACCTCTCCATGGTTTGGGCTTTTTAATTATCTATACAAAAAAATGCGAAAAATAAAAGTTTTTATCTCTTTTCTTGCATTCTTTGCACTTATTGCGCTTTTTGTCGTTCCCACACTAACTCTTGCGCCAACAAGCGGTAGAAATCAATCTGTCGCCACGCGAGGCATGCCGCCCGTACCGTCTGCTCCTCCATCTTCTTTACAAGAAGAAACGCAAATTGCGCAAACACCAGAAAAAATTTCTCAACCAGAAGAACGTGCGCGCGCCTTATTTGATATTCAAATTCAAGCGCTTATACAAGAATCGCCTGTTTTGCCAATGATTATGATTATTGCAGGTATTCTTGCGTGGATCTTGGGATGCACGCTATATGTTTGGAAAATTAGAACGTATTTTTATCATATGTTCAAACATTAACGCACGTACACGCATTTCTCTATGAGCAAGAGTACACATACAGTGCCGCTTACCGTCTTCTCGCTTATGACCATACTTATGACAATGGCAAGCTTTAATACATATTCCTTTCAAAAAGACCTTACCAGCACGCCTATTATAGAACCAAGCCTACAGGTTCTTGCCGCACGAATAGCTCCCGGAGAGTTTCTTCCGTTTTCAGTACGGCTTATCAATTTTGGCATTGCGCGCCGTGTTGATGTTATTGTGTATTACAAAATTTTTAATGGAAATAATAAAGAAGTATATACACAAAACGAAACACTTGCCGTAGAAACAACTGCAAGTTTTATTCGAAACATCCAGCTTCCCAAAGATATGCTTCCTGGCGCATATAAGATTGTTGCGGAAATTGTATATGCAAACCAAGTAATAGCCGCTATTTCTGAATTTCAATTCCAAGTCGAAAAAAAAATATTCGGCGTATTCCAAAGCGATTTTCTTCGGTATGCCGTCTTTATGTTAATTATCAGTGTTGCATCAGCAGGAGGTACGCATATTTTCAGCATGTACAGTAAAAAATACTTTCCAAAAATCATGCAAGTATTTTCGCAAATATCCTCACTTGATGTATCTGAAAAAAATAAGCGACACCCACCATAGAAAAAAATTATGCGCGAACAATCTTGACAAAAATGAAATGCTGATGTATATATATAACAGATTTTTGACATGAAAGGAGGAAATGTCGCTCATGCAGGATACGGGGAACGCTTCTCATACAGAGAGCGCGCGACAAATTGCTGGATCACTTGCCTCAGAAATCGTAAGTGATTTCAGAACTCGTAAGGGATTCTCGCCAGACTACGATATCAGGGCTCATTGGTCACTGTACAACGATTCTATTCAACAAATCGTTGCGCAGAAAATAATCCAACTTCTTCTTTGCATACCACTCAAAGATAGAGGTGCTTTCTTGGGTCAGATTGCCTTCTGTCGCAAAAGCGGAGATCGATGCTTGTTCGGATATCAAGGTGAAGATCCCTTTCCTGACGGCAAGGCACCGATCAGTGAAAAGATGCGCTGGCATGGCATGTCGCGATCAACGCTCAAAATCACAGAAGGGTCAAACAAGGAGTGGGATGGCCCGTCAAAACTTCTCTTTGAAGCAATGAAGGCTGTCATGGAGGAACTCCTACCACTTACCCAAAACGAGCTCAATCTTGCTCATGCGCATGAGATGCGTCACACATAGCCCTCACAAAAAATGTGAGGGATTTTTATATACATTAGTATAAAAAAGTAAGCCCGCATACTTCCATTAAGGTTTCTGCGGGCTTCTGGAGGTTTTGTGGCTTTACTCGTGAGGCTGAATGGTCTTGTGAACCGAACTGCCTTTTGAGGGGGGAAGCGGCATGTCATCCGATGGGAAAACTCTCTTTCTGGGAGAGTTGCTGTGTTGTTTCCAACACATCCTACGCCCCTACTTCTGTAAAGTCGGTTATCCTCTATTACCGACCCATGCGTTATCCCTGTGCCCAGAGTTGCTTCTCGCAAAATCTTTTCAGATCTGCTTTTAGCACCTCTGTTTGGCAATTTGTTGAACAATCTGATCCTGATCAATACTCTCGCGATTACTCACAAAGCACTGATTTGTCAGATTTTCCATCCTTCTCTGATTCCTTTGGCATCACCAGTTTTTCGACTGGCTGTCTGCGTGTATGGCGTGAGGGCTAACGGATTCCAAGCCGCACAATTCCCTTCTTTCGTTCAGTTGATCTTCACATACCATTGAGGGGCGTGCGAAGGACCTCACAATCGCTGCGCGCAAACGTCCATAGGAACAGATCTCTGAAAGATGCTTTTCGAAACAGGTGGCAACGGCGTGTTGGACCTGATCGTTTCTGTCACAGTTTTCACCGCGAGCAGAATGAAGCATTTCAGCGGAATACGATGTGTATCCAGGAGTTTTGGCAGTATACGAATTTTGTCCGCACACCTATTCTCTTGAAGTTTCGATGCATGCGCAAAGCAGACATCCTTGCGTAGTAGCCTCTCTTACCGTAAGGCAGCGGAAGACTTCTCGCGACTTCACAAAACATACTCCTGAAAAGATCATACTCCCTCCACATCAAGAATAGATTCGCACGATTTCTCGCAACTCTTCTACTCCCAGAAAGATTCTTGGTCCATGCCGCAAAGCACGTACCTCATATCTTTCTCTTCGCATTTCGTGAGATCTCAACTACAGAACACGGGGCTCTCATGTTGCATATCTTGTGACTCATAGTCTTTCCGTCTTGGGACAGAAAGTATGTTCACACACAAAAAGAAAGGATCTGGCGATGGTGTCCAAGCGGGTCAGAGATCTGAGCCTCGAAAAAGCTTTCGCCTCTTCTGAGATTCTCATTTCTCCAAACTGCCGTGACCCGTACAGTCTCTCCTTTTACAGAAAAACTGCTGGCATAGCCCTGAAGGATTGCTCCTCCACAGAGAGAGATCTCTCTGTCCTAGAAACCCGAAGGTCTCCAAGATCGGCTTGTGCCGAGTGTTTCCTGAATCAGTTTTGATGCGATGTCTCACACTCACGAGGAGGTTTGATCAATCGCCTGCTTCAAGTAACACAAATATTAGTATACGCTTGTTAAAAAATGCGTCAATGGGTATGCAATGAATATTCTTAAAAAATAGTGAATATTTTTTTTCTTTATATTTACAAAGAAAAACAACACTTTTTATTTTTTTCTTCTTACGAAGAAAAAATCCCATGTGGGATATCCACATGGGAAAATAAATTTGGGAAAAAAAATACTCTAGGGATAGAGAAAGTTATACACAGATGTGGGGATAAGGGGAAAATTACTTCTCTACTCTCTCTTGAACAGTTTCAATAATGCCTTTTGGATTAATAATCCGTAATCCTTTTTTATTTGTCAGTGCTGTTTCCTGGATAATATCAATAATCTCTTCTTGTTTTAAATCCGGATTTACTTGCAGTGCAAGGACAAATAATCCTGCAAGATATGGAGTTGACCAGCTTAAGCCCCCTTTTCCTTGATATGTATATTCACTGCCTCCTTTTGGTGATGCTAGAGTTCTATGATCAGATGGAATGAGAATTTCTCTCTTCTCCCTCGTTTCTTGATCTTTTCTTACTTGTTGCATTTTTTCTATCATTTTTCTTAACTCTGCGTCAGATAAATTCTGGATATCTTCTCGCTTCATTTCTATTGCCAATTCTCGTATTTTTTTTACTGCGCCATCCATATTTTCTTCATCTATAAGCCTTTCAAGCTCCTCATCAATTCCCTTCTTCTTTTGTCCAGCTAACCATGGTTCATAACTATCAGGATTATTCTTATCACCCAAATTTCCACCACCCGTAAAATTTAAGCTCTGTCTATTTCCTATACTTACATCAATAACTATAATTCCTTCATCAGTTGCTTTCTGAATAGCACCCATCCACTCATCTTGACCTGGTTCTGGATCATTCAAACTATATCCTTTCGAAATACTCACCACGCGAATTTTCTTATCTGGTTCGCATGTTCGATTGTATTCAATAATACCATTCAATGCCACGGCTTTATCAGAAAGATTCCCACCTGAAGGAACAGCGCCATACACAAGTTCTGCGCCAGGAGCAACACCGCACTTTTCTCCAACTAATAAACTCGCGACAGCAGGTCCATGCATTGAAGGTTTATTCTCTTTATTGCCGTATTCAGTATAGTTTACCAATTTATCCTTATACTCCTCATGATCTAAAAGTAATTTTTGATCAATAATCGCAACTCTCACGCCTTTTCCGGTAATTCCCTGCTCGTGTAATTCCCGTATGTCAAGACCGGGATTTTTCCCGTCTTCTAGCACTTGTTCTGGATTAAAACCGGACGGAAGCTTATCTGCTTTTGGCCACCGCGTCTGTGTGTCAAATGTTGTCGTTGCTAATGCATCTGCCGGAGTAGCGCGCAAATCGCCATATCGCAATCGTAAATTCTTTCCACGTAGGTCTTCAAACTGTGCGATAGTTTTTTCTTTCTCACTTTGTAATTCACTACTCTCGGGATATTCCATGCTAGTTTATATTAATATTAGTAAAATTACGTCTCCTTTCTCTTAAACATCTCACCGGGTTTCCACGGCGTGCCGAGCCAGTGAAGAAAAAATCTATCTAGACCATACCATCCGGCAGTGCGCCAAGCAAGTACAAGGAAAATCTGTATCAGCAATAATTCTGGGTTAACACTTACCGTGCCGGAAAAAAGATAATTCGTATTCATAAACATGCCAAAAAACGCCGCAATTCCTACAAACATACCAAGAATCAAGCCGATTCCCACGAGCAATTCTCCGTATGCAACGATAAAAGAAAATATGCCACTGTGTGGCGCTACGATATGTGACAAAAAATTCGCATACCAGCCAGTGACATCTGGGTGCGCGCCTGTTGTTTTTTGTAACGCCCGCTCTACAAATCCTTGCAGTGCTGTTCCAGAGTTTGGCCCTATCCAAAGCGGGCTGGTTATTTTTTGCCAGCCAGCAGAAAACCATTGCCAGCCAACATATATACGAACAATGAGCCAAAACCATGCAAAACCAGTATTGGAAAAAATAAATCTATAAAATGGTGGCTCTGGTATTTCAATATGATGTGACATATATAAGAAGTATACCTCTGTTTAAATAAAAAAAAAGGGGTTGCAATTTTGCAACTCCCTCATACTGCTTGAAATCTATGCCTTGCTCCGTACTTTCTGGAGCAAACCCAGGCCATCTCCCACCATGGCAACCGCGACAAACGTAGTGGCAAGCGGCCCCATGGCAACGCTCAAAAAAAACTCGCCGAAAGCGGCAGAGCTCCTGATGGTCGCAGATGCGGAAATAGAATTCCCCTCCCCTCAAGAACTAGAAAACCCACTAAACCGCACAGTGGCCACATGAACGGCATCAACGCATGGATGATTGTCATTGCCATAACACCCTCCTACAACACTCCTATCAATGGCGGGTACAACTGAAACATAGCGCGAGAAACATCTTCTCTTTTGCCTACAAGAAAGAAAAGTGGCATGTCCGGCTGATCCAGGAAAAAGAGTTGAACTTCCGTAGAAATCTGCTTGATCAGCTTGGGAAACTTCTGCTTCTTTCGTGAACATGACTTGGCGCGCGCAGTATTCATGGCTTCATCAAGCGCCTGCTCCGACCCCATGATCTCCGCGGCATCAAACCGTAGGATGAATTCACGTGGCATGTCTACCTCCTTTTTTATGGCAGAAAGAAATCTCGTTCTTTCCTGTGCTGAGATTCTGTTTGTCGTCTAGCAAAAACGGCTTGGATAATCTCCGACCACTTCTGCGCCTCTGATCCTGATAGATCAACAGATGCAATAAGCCTATCCAATGAATGACCAAAACCATTATAGTCGACTCTCACAAACTCAATCTTCAACCATATCTTTTTAAAAAATCTCTTTAAACTAATCCTTATTTCTTTAGTTCGTTCAGAGAACGATTTATTATAAAGTCGGTATGTCCCACGTCCAAACCAATCAATGTCGAAGTGCCAATTCTCAAGCGCATCACGAAGCATCGATTCTTCCGCAGGATCAAGATTTTTCGAGGCCATTATTTCCTCTCCTTTTTCTTAAAATTATCGAAGAACGTTATGCGCAAAGCATACCATAAGTCAGAGATTTTGTCAAGACCTAATCCCCTCTTTTCTTTATAATATAAAGCTAAACCCGCTTTTTAAACTGTGTTGAGGAATACATATCCGGATAGAATGCCTTTATACGCACTACTTTAGGATGTTTCTTGAGTTTTGAAAGCTGCGCCAGAAGCATAGGATGACGTTCATCCTGATCATAGCCAATTGCAATGACATCTGGCTGGATTTTTCTGATTACTGTTGGTTTATAAATATCCGTATCACCCAAGATTACCTTATCTACCATATATAAGGATTTCATTACGAGCAGTCTATCTTTTTCTTGCAAAACTGGAGTAATTCCTTTTTGCAGTTTCACTCGCACGTCTCGTGCCACTACTGCAATAAGCTTTGATCCTAGTTTTTTTGCCTGCTCTAGAAAAAAAATATGGCCAGGATGAATAATATCAAACACGCCAAATACCATGACAATGCAATTTTTTTTATATTTTCTTTTCATATATATTCTGAATAATAAAATTCTTTGAGGGTGCCTCTGTTGTCGAACCCTTCGGAGCGCGACTGGCGCGAGACGGAGGAAATTTTCAGCAAAAAATTATCCGTGTCCGACAATAGAGGTGCCCGAGAGTAGAGTTTTATTATTCATGACAATAAAAACACAACAACCGCCAGACAAATAATTGCAATCTCGGAAAAAAATGTCAATCGGAATCGCGTGGCATAGATCCGCAAAAAAGTGATCCAATACGGAAAAAATCCTTTTTCAAAAATCTCAAATTCAATGCCTGTATCTCGTATGCTAAAAAGTTTCCTAGAAAATGGAAAAAGCCACATAATACCGTACTGCAAAGAATCCAATATTAGATGGCTCCACCCTGCAAGTCATATTACAAGTCCCGCATACGTCATGAAAAGATTTTGCGAAAAAAGCATCACTATTCCTCCGGCTATAAGCCACACAAGCGGAGTATGCGAATACAATTTTCTATGATTATATTTTCTCTGAATGGTACATGACTTCTGTCTGATAAAAGAAAAAAACATATCCAAGTCAGGTGCAAACCCAAAAAACACGCCGCACCATAAGAGTTGCGTAAACTCTGTTTCGGAAAGTTGCGGATGGAAAATTTTTATCAAAGAGTATGCCGCAAGATATCCGCCTGCAATATGTCCGGAAGGAAGCATAAGAATTTAAAATGATTCACTATTCTTTTTATTTTCGCCAGCCAAGCTCGCTTGTGGAGCGGGAATTTTTTGAAGTAACGGGATAAGATCTCCGCGAATTACAATATCTGACGCATGTGCATTTGATGTCTGCTGATCATAGAGAGTGCGACATGTTTCTACTGATAATGCTTTTTTACTTGGCATTTCTTCACATGTACCATGCTCAAATATATTATCTGATGATCCAGTATACGCAACGTGATTATCAAGAATTGCGTCTACTGCACCAGTTCCTATTTTCCTTTTAATTACAGCTCCCTCGCGCGTGTTAAGAATATCCTTCCCAAAAATTCCCTGTGGCGGCGTGACGCCTAAAAGATTTGCAACTGTGGGGTACAAATCAATATGACTTGCGGGATTTGTAATTTCTCCACTTATTTTTGTTCCCGGTGCAAGAACAATAAGAGGAATCTGATGATTTCGCAAAGAATCCGGAAGATTTTCTCCTGTTTTAAGCGCTTTACTAATAGAGGAATAACTTCCATGATCTCCAAAAATTACAATTAAAGATTTATTGTAAATTTTCATTTCTTTCATTTTTTCAATAAACGTTCCGATAGATGTATCTACATAATGAACGCTCTGAATATAGTCTTTTTGCAGTTGATCAAACGGAGCATCTTTTGGAATAATAATTTTCTGTAAATCTGACGGGATAACAAATGGCACATGGGAAGTAAGCGTAATCAGTGTTGCCATGAATGGCTGATGAAATGATTTTATTTTTTCAGCTGACTGAAGAAAAAAATCTTCATCACCAAGATCTTGAAATCCTATGGGGCGAGAGGGGGTAAAATCATATTTTGTAAACCATTCTTGATACCCAAGTTTTGGGTACATATTTGCCCGATTCCAAAAAGACAATACATCTCCATGAAATGCATATGCTTTATATCCGTATTGCGTAAGAAGTGCAGGCAATGCGGCATAATGGTTGTTTGCGTATTCAATAAATGCTACACCACCCGGTGGCGCATACAACGAATTCAATGTAATGAATTCTGCATCAGCAGTATTCCCCTGGTTGATATGAGCAAAATAACGCGAAAAATATAATCCCTCATGCGTAAGTTTATTAAGATTTGGAGTTATTTCCTGATCCCCGATTTTTTTTCCAATAACTGCATTTTCAAATGACTCAAGTTGGATAAAAATAAGATTTCTATTTCGCGCAATGCCAAAGTACTGTTTGGGATATGGCCGTTGTAAAGTTTCTTGCTTCCATGCAAGAGCAAATGTCTTTTCTTCTGGAGTAACGCCCTTTTTCTTAAGCACTAACCGTACACCATCTTCTATAAAGTAATTGATAATGCCAATTTTTGCCACTAATGAATCCAGATCATACGGTCTGCTATATAGCCGCTCTAAATGTCCCCAATCACGATTTTCTGTATATATGAGATAACCATATCCAGATGCAGTGATACCGATAATAATCAATACAAGCATATATTTCTTGCCTCTAGATATACTCACTGCAACATATCTCTTTGTATATGAATGTATTACTATGCCAAGAATCAGAAGGAGTTGCATGACAAAAATAAGGAGCACTGGAGATAATAGAGTCCCAATAGCTCCGGTGATTTCTGATGTTTGATTTGCATATTTCAATGCAGCCACCTGCATGAAACCATTAAAATATGAATAATAAAGATATTGAGAAATAAATATCGCAGAAACGACAACAGAAATACAAAGAAGATACCAGTAGCGTAATCGGGAAGCCAAAAACACTGCCGGCCCATATAAAAACATACCAAGACTAAAGGCAACAACACTTGCTCGCAGATATAGTTGCGGCACAATGTGAAGAAGTGCAATAAATGCCTGGTTTTGAATAACAAAAAGCGCTGCCAATACTATTGGCAGACGTAATATACGGATATATTCAATTATTTTAGAAAAGATTCGAACCATGCGAAAAGTATAACAGAAAAAAATCCCCTTGACAAACCGTCAAGCATATGGTTTACTTATGCAATTGTTCTTTACCCGTTTATCAATGCAAAGGCATAGGAGGTACCACCTACGTGAGGGAGACGGACACATTTTATCCGGTCAAGCCAACCACCGGCCAAATTAGCAACGCAGATACCATTTATCCAAATTTCGCACTCCCCATCTTGCAAAAATACGGAGAACCACTCAATGGAAATATCGTTTTTCAGTCCATCCTTCACGGCATAACCCGTGGACACAGATCTGACACTCCTTTTCACATGGCAGTACTGTGCGGAACAGCACTTGTTCTCACATATACGCGTTGTGTACTTACACATGACAATGATATCCCTTACGTAGATGGAGGGTTGGAGGAGCTCAAAAACGAACTTGAGAACAGGAGACAAGACTATATTGCTCGCACTGCGCGGCGATTGTCACGCATCCTGGCTCCACTCACGTTTTGGGAATGCGTCCTCAATTGTGTAGAAATAACGTGCCATAAACGACAAGCGCAAATTTCTGCGCTTGTTATGGAAATAAATAGTCTTCTTTCCATCTGGGGTTAGATAAACGGAAATTTCAAAAGGCGGTAGTCGCAGGACTTCCGCCTCTTTTTTTCTATATCTTTTTAAGCATACTCACTTCTTTTTCCGTAAGATATCTCCATTCTCCTCTTGTAAGACCTTTTACGGTAAGCCCTGCATACGCAACGCGATCCAGTGTCTGCACTGTATAATGAAACGCGTCAAACATTCTGCGAATCTGTCTATTTATTCCCTCATGAAGTATCACCGTAGCAATCCGTGCGTTATTTTTTTCAATACGTATATCACATGGCACTGTCTTCTTTTTATCAAGCATGACGCCCTGTTCTAATATTTTTTTATCTCTATACACAAGTTGCTTATCAAGCTGTACTTGATACACCTTTTCTACACCGTACCGCGGATGCATAAGTGTGTGCGCAAGTTCTCCATCATTGGTAAGAAGCAACGCACCGGTTGTGTCTTTATCTAATCTTCCTATAGGGAATATACGCGCAGAAATATTTATAAAATCCAATACTGTTTTTCTGTCATGCGTATCTTTATTTGTTGTAATGCAATCCGTTGGTTTATTGAAAAGAATATACGCAAATTCTTTTTTCTTTTGAGAAATTTTTTTGCCATCAAGCACAATCACATCTGCCTCTTGTACTTGATATCCCGGTTTTGTGAGTACATTGCCATTTACTGCAATACGCCCTTTTTGAATATACGCATCAATCGCGCGACGCGAGGCAATACCATTACTTGCAAGAAATTTATTTATTCGCATCTTTTTTTATGTCTTTATACTGCTGTAATTCGTTTCTAAGCCGTTCATCTTCTTCTTTGAGCTCTATCATCTTTATTTCCCTATTTACCATATAGGAGTTCATTTTTTCAAGCATTTCATTTCGCTCTTTTAAATTTTCCTCAAGACGTTTGCGATCTGTAATATCTTCTTCTGTTGATTCAAATCCCAAAAGAATATCCTTTTCATTAATGATGGGAGATACTATCATTTTTGCAAAATAAAGTTCGCCGTTTTTTTTGTGATTTTGCATCTCATGAACGAATGGCTTGCGTTGAACCTTAATAGTGTGCCATAAATTTTTATACAAACCATCTTCCATGAGACTTCCCCACAATCGAGGCGTCCTGCCTTCCATTTCTTGTGCAGAAAAACCGGTAATGCGCTCTGCAACCGGATTTGCATACAGAATAACACCGTCAATACTTGTAATAATAATATGGTTATAGGAACTATGCGCAGCCCGCTTAAATGTGAGAAGTTCGTGTGCTCCCAAAAGACTCTCACCTTCTGAAACAGCACCTTTCTCTATAGGCAAATGATAAAATTCCTGCATGACAAGCTGATCCAGGGGAACGCCTATGTTTAAAAGATATTCTACAACTTCCACCACCATAACTTTGGGTCCAAAAATATACCATATTTTTTCAGAGGCATTTTTTATCTTTTTTATGCTTGGCAAAACAGAGAGTCCTGTTTCTTCCGTAAACTGAAAAACAGGATAATGATGTTCTTGTAATGTTTTTAATTCCTCGCGATATGGCATGCGATTTTCTTGAGTATTTGCACAAATAAGCATTACTGACCGCATCTTCATAAATTCATCTATACATCCCATAAATGGCGCAATACCAACACCACCAGCAACAAATACGATTGATTGATCTTTCTTTTTTGGCAATAAAGGCGTTCCTAAGGGGCCAATAATAGTCACAATGCTCTCTATAGGAATACGCAAAAGCGCTTTTTTATATCCTGTTTCAGATTTTCTAAAAAGTATTTTAAAAGAACGCGTATTCTGCGGTGAGCTCGCTATTGAAAATTGGCGGCTATTTCCATGCGGATCATTTTCTACTTCTATTGCAGGAAGAGTGAGTTGTATATATTGTCCATCCGAAAAATAAAATTCTTCAAAAGTCTCTAATGTTATTTCATACGTATCCTGCGCTACAGCTCTTCTTTCTTTAATTGTTGCATTTTGTACTTTCATAATTTATCATTATGGCGTAACCACAGACCACACATCATTCACGCCATTGCCGGTAATATCGCCCTTCTTCTTGTCTCCAATCCAAAAATAAAGTGGCCAACCCTGATACGTTATTTGTATCATACCATCTGTGCGTCGTATTGTCTCTAAGTTCCCTTTCATGTCAGGATTTTTCACTAATTTTCCACTTAAAATAAACGGCGGCCAGTTTTGCGCGCATACGCCATAGCAATTGCTCATATTCTTGGCGTCATTTTTTGTGGTATAAAGCGTCATGCCATTACCGGCAACTACTATTCCGCCCAATACCGTATTACTCAACACTTTTACGTCAGGTTCTTTATAATTTTCCCACCCTTTTGAATTACTATTAAATTTCTTTGGGAATTGCTTAATAAGTCCATCACTTAATATATCTGCCATAACAAGCGCCTGCACTTCAATGGCATCATATATCGCTATATCCGCTGAAGAATTTCTATTAATGCGTGCAATAGCCTCCTCGCGCGTCATTTTGAGATGATTGTACAGCATGTCTTGAAGGGATTTTTTAGACCAAAATTTGGGATTTGCCTTATTTAAGAATACGGCAAGTTCATCTGCGTTTGTATACCACCGCCTTTCCACGTCAGAAACATATATCGGGTTGCCAATCTTTTGCATTTGAACAAGTTCAGCGGCAATAGTAAGATGATCTTCCATAAGCTCGCCAAATTCTTCTGCTTTTTTTACGCCATAAAATGGTTTTAGCGCATCTGCCATGTCAGCATAATTTTTCAAAAGACGTTTAGTATCCGCATCTTTTCTTGAAAAAACATCATCGGTAATGTCAATAATAACCATGCGCGTCCACATAACGTGCTGCTCCCAAAGCATGCGCATAGTGTCATGCAACATAATCTCCGATTTCTTATATTTTGGCATGTATTTTTTCACCATGTCTTTCATCATCATAGCAGGACTTTCTGCAAATGCAGGTGCTATTGCAAAACCAACTACAAAGAAGCTCGTGAGTGAAATAATAAAGAATATTTTTTTCATAGTTATTTGCTTAATAATAAACATTATTCTCACATTTCTTGTCATTCCCGCACAGGCGGGAATCTAGTTCTTTCGACCTTTCCTCTGGTAAAAAGCCAGAAAATAAAAAACCCGCCTTCCTCAAGCGGGATTTTTCTTTTTTTAGTATACCATATAAAGAGTTTACAATCTAGAGATTTCGTGATATACCATTCCTCAAGGGAGGATTGTTCCTTATGCAAACCATTTGGAATCTTGCGGATCTTGGCTCATACATTCATGCGCTTTCTCAAAAAGCAGGGTTTGCCACAAAAGAAGCATTTGCTGATCATTGCGGCTTGAGTCGTTCACACTATAGTAAAATCACCAATGGCCGCATTGCTGTTCCTGTAAAAATGATACGCCGGCTATTCCAAAAACTTGGCATACCGGTATTTATTCACGCACAGCAGTACATCACGCTTACGGTCCAAAATGAAGAAATTCTTATTAACCCACTTCCGTTACAAGATACGGCAGGGCAAGCACTTCGCACATACCGTGAAGCACATGGCGTCACGCAAACGCAAGTAGCCGACATTCTACATATTGGCCAATGCGAAGTAAGTGATATTGAACGGGGAAGGTTTGGCGCTCCACTTTCTGAAAAGATCTTCGCATTTCTTCAAGAAGCAATACATGAGCAGAAAGATACATATGGCGAACTCGCACTTTTAGAAGTCGCTCATCCGCTTCTTCTTATGAGTGAGTCAATTCTTCGGCTCATTGAAAAACGGCCAAAAAATTTTTTGCTCATCCGCCATGCACTCAACAGAGGACATGAACGCATCTTAATCGTGCCAAATGAGCAGTGGCTGCGATATGGCGCCGCAGTAGCGCAAACCATTCAACGAACCATCAGTGACAAGGATATCCGTTCGCGGCTGCGTATCTATACTGGGTCAGATATACTTTTTCATCTCAAGCTTACGTGCGCCATTAAGCCTGGCAAGCGCATCCTGGAAATATCCATGGGAGATACCGCCATCACGCTTCCTGAAAAAGAAAATCTTGCCACTGCACTTTTTGTTCATCAACAGCTTGAAAAAGTAGACTCCTACTGGAAACACGGTGAGCGTGCTTCTATTCAGGGATTCTTCCGATGTTTCTAACCTCTCAAAATTATGAGAGGTTTTTTAAAATAAATTGTTCTTTTGAAAATCTCACTTTAGGTAGTTGTGCTGCCTTGTCTTGTTCCGAGCGAAAACCTATTGGCGCAATTACGCATGTTGTAAAATTTTTTTCTTTTAAGTCAAGAACTTCATCAAATGCAGTTGCGTCAAATCCCTCCATAGGACATACGTCGATGCTTTCATGTGCCGCAACAGTTAAAAGTACGCCGAGTGCAATATATGCTTGTCGTATTGCCCATTCAGTATTTTCTTTTTCAGATCTCTTTATAAGAGACTGCTTAATTGTATGTGCATATTTTTCAAGTTCTGAAAGAGACGTTTTTTGTTCTTGCGCCATTAATGCAATAAACCCATCCACATCCTTCTCACTTAAATTATTTTTAACTACAAACACAATAAGATGAGATGCATCTGTTATTTGAGATTGTCCGTATGCTGCCTGGCGAAGTTTTTCTCGCATTTCAGTATCTGCGATCACAACCACCCTCCATGGTTGCAAACCAAATGATGATGGTGAAAGACGAATAGCTTCAAAAAGAAGATCTATTTGTTCTGGAGTTAATTTTTTCTGTGCATCAAATACTTTTGTGGCATATCTCCATTGCAGGGCGTCAAGCATGTTTTTCATATTTTTCTATTACCAAAATATTTTTATAACTCTATTGAATCATATAAAAAGACTCATTGCAAAAATACATCATGACCACCGAATTTATGACGCAAAGCAGACAATACTTTCCCAGTATAGCTTGGATGCTTTTTTGATCTTTGCCGAAATCGCACTGCTTCAGTAATAACATTGTGCGCAATACTCATAGCTCGTGCTGTCTGCGCCGCCCATGCGCCTTCGCCAAGTTGATCAACACTTCCGGAAATATTTTTTAGATCTTCGCCGTAAGTTTCAAATGCTTCTTTGAGCCATGCTATAAGTCTAGACTCAATCACGCTGCCATGATTATATACATCGGCAATGCGAATAAGTGAAGGTTTGAACTGTGCTTTTTTCAGAATCGTAAATCCTTCAGCAATGGCTTGCATCATGCCATATTCAATGCCATTATGTACCATCTTTGCAAAATGCCCGGCGCCAGCTCCAGAAAAAAATGCATACCCATTGCGAGAAGCCATATCATAAAATATTTTTTCTGTTGCTTCAAAATATTTTTTTTCTCCTCCAACCATAAAACATGCACCCTGCCGCACTCCTTCTGGTCCACCAGATACTCCAGCATCCAAAAATTGAATACCACGTTTGCGCAATTTTTTTGCCCTGCGAATAGTGTCTTTATAAAAAGAATTTCCTCCATCAATTACCACATCTCCTTTTTTCAAAAAAGATACAAGCCCACCTTTCCTAAATAATATCTCATCAATTGCTTTTCCTGCCGGCACCATCAGCCAGACAATTTTCTTTTTTGGTAGATGCAAAATAACATCACGTAATGTATATGCAGGAATAAGGCCTTCGCGCGCGAGTGCATCAGTTTTTTCACGGCTCCGGTTATATCCTGCTACGCGCCACCCATAATCCATCATGCGCCTACTCAAGTTTGCACCCATTTTCCCAAGGCCAATAAACGCAATATCTTTTTGCAATTCCCTTGGTTCTAATTTTTTTCCTATATATTCAGATGCGACTCTCGCTTCATCTGTATCAGGAGCATATTCTGCCAAAGGTACTATATTTTTCTTCCATGCTTTTCCTAAAGGATCTGAGAAACGCCACTGCGCCATGATTTCGCGTTGGGATACAAACATGCCTTGATCTCCAATCAAACAATTAAAAATAATCTCGGCGTACTCTTCTACATACTGCGTCTTTTCTGGATGTTCATAAAGAAAAAAATGAAACGCACGCTCCTCTAATTTCTTTTCAAACCCTGGAACTTTTGTCCAAAAATAAATCGTAATTTTATCTTGCGGCGTCATGCTAAACACCACGCGATTGTGAATGTGGTTCTGCGGTGTACATGCCACACATAAGCTTGGATGCTTAAATGTTACAACGATTTCTTTTTTGTTTTCAGCGCAACGTTTTCCTGCTTCAAGCATAAGAGGAACTTCGCGCCATGAAGGATGCGTAAGTTCTGTTTGAAGCTTGAAATAAGTCTCCGCCTGTGAATGTGGAGCAACGCCAGTTATATCTGCATACCCTTTATATCGCGCACGAAATGTATATTTTTTTATATCCTGCAAAGTCCAAGCTTTTAATTTTTCAATACATTCTGCTCGAGCTGTTCTTGTCATGTATTGTTCGTTTGCGCGAGGCGTATCCATGGTAACAGCGGCAAGCATTTGTAAAAGATGATTTTGCCCTACATCTTGTAACGCTCCCACAGTATCATAAAAAGAACCCCTATCTTCCACGCCGATAGTTTCTAAGAGACGAATATCAATACGTTCAATAGAGCTTCTATCCCATGACCGTTCAAAAAGATTATTTGAAAATCGAAAATGCAAAATCGCCTGAATAATTTCTTTTACTGCATAATGATCAATGAGATACAGTTGCTCTTCTTTAAAATATTTTGCAAGTAACTTAAACAATGTACGCGCACTTGCAGTGTCTTTTCCAAAGGGCTTTTCAATAAGCATACGCGTCCACCCAAGCGCTCCACCGCACGGCGTATTCAAGCCAACCAGCGCCATGTTTTTAAAAATAATTTCAAAAAGATGTGGCGACACCGCCAGATAAAATAATTTATTTGTACAAACACCCCACTTTGCATCAATGCGACTAAGCACTGCCTTAAGATATTTAAACGTGGACACATCACGAAGGTCTCCTCTGCTATATGCAAAAAGCTGGCATACTTCCTGAGCCCTTTTTTTATCACAATTTGGCAGACGCTCCAAAAGATCTGCATATATTTTTTCTCGAAAAGTGGTATTGGTATATTCTCTGCGCGCCGCGCCAACAACACAAAAACGGCTTGATAGCCGTTGATTTACGTATAAATGATATATTGAAGAAATAATTTTTTTCTTCATGAGATCTCCGGTAGCACCAAGGACTACCAGAATTGTTGGAATGTCTGTTTGTGGGTAATGATTGGAATGCATATATAATAAAAAACCCTTGAAGATTGACCTCGCGGGTTTTTATATACATATCATACCACAACCGTCAGAGCTTGACAAAAACGTATAATTATGCTATTCTTGTGCTCAAAGGCGGTCTAATGGCTCATATATGTATATTTTACTGTATTCAACTCAATAATTATATATATTATATGAGATTGAATAACAGGATATCGAGCTATTAACACTTCTCGCCTTCAGTTACAGCATCTCTACAAAAAGGAGACGTTCCATGCAGAAGTGGCGTGGCATGCACAAAGGTCTTTCTGATGCGCCCAAACGGTCTAAATACCGCGTGCGCAAAGGATGGCATAGGATACTATTCGAAAACTCGGCTAAGCACCCTGCAAATGGTTGCGGAAAAGAATCGCCCAAAGATGGACGAACCTACCGCACTGTGGAAGAGGCAGAGGATTCTCCGTCTCGCATTCCCTTCAACAGGAAGTTCGGGGCTCGGCATCACTACCGCATCGGATGGTTTTCTAAGTTCCTCAAGTCTCGTGTAGGCAGATCATGGAATTCTGTGTACAGCGAGATTCGACAAAACCTTGACTACCGCAACGGGGCTCAAGGCAAAACACTTCATCTTCTTCTTTCGTGGAAAGTGGAAACACATTGCTGGATAGATGAAGATGGAATCGTATATTGCCATTTTGCAGGCGGCTGTTATCCATTATGGAATAACACGTTCTATGTGCACCCAGAAACCGGCATACTTATGTATTCCGGCAGTATAGATGGAGAAGCGCAACGTCGCCGACATGCGAAATATGCATACGAAAAAGATTTTTACGGCAAAAAAATTCCAGATCCTTCTGATGAAAATAATTTTCTCCAGAAGGATGAATTCACTGGAATGTGGTTTGCCGTGCGAAGAGAAGAACACAAGGAAGAAGGCATGGGTGATAACGGTATTCGCTATTGCTATATTGAATATCGCCATCATCGACTGCAGCTTTCTAAATGCGAACTTAAAACATGCGGACTTGAAAATGAATTCATGGAATTCATGGAACCCGCGCCGCTTGTCTAACATTTTTTGCCCAGCCAATCGTGGTTGGGCTTATTTATTTATCTAAATTCCTCTTTGCAAGGATTATATAATTTGAACCGCTTGGGCCAAGACTTGATTCCATGAGTGCAATACCATCAAAGTATTCTTCCCAAAAAATTTCTTCATCAATCTTTTTTACAGGAAATGCTTTGTACTGGTCATTATTGAAGCGCGCAAGAGTTATATGTAGACGAAATTGTCTCCCCTGCTCTTGAGAAAAAACTTGTGCAAGTTTTTCTGTAAGCGCATCAATATGCGCATCATATTCTCCTTCTGCCCATATAAGCCGTGGCTGACTAGGATCCGGACCAAGTGTAATGCACCTAAACACCCCCTTGAAACTGGCATTAAATTCTATATTTTGTAAAAGCGCAATAGCATGTTCAAGCTCTTGTTCTCCAATATAAAACGGAGGGACAAGCGTAACATGCAAATCTTTCCCTGCAATCCACCGAACAGGCAGATCAATGTATTTTTCTGTCCACTGCCGCAAAAATGCTTTTCCTTCTTCAGAAAGAAGAAGTGCCAGAAATACTCTCTTTTTCATAGTACCTATTACTTCCTTCTCTATCTTCCCATCATCTGCATCATACTTTCTCCACGGTCCATCATGGAGCTTCCCTCATTTTGCAATAACTCCCCTTCTTGTTCTAATTCTTCACCAGATTGCATTATGTCTTGATCATTATATGTTTGGGATTTTTGCCGCATCATTTGCCCTCCATTTATCATCATTTGTCCCATTTGCATCATTCCCGATCCTTTTTCTTTCATCATGCCAGCGGTTTCCTTGTAGTATTGTTTGCCAGAATACCCTGTAGTGAATCCTAAAAGAATCAGGGTAAGTAAAATTCCAGCAATAAACGTAATTGCCGGCAATATGTAATCTTCAATTTTAAGTGACTCTTTAGTTTTTTTCTTTATATCTTTTGCAAAAAAATAAGTATCGTGAAATGAATGAAATATAAGTGACCCCGCATACGCATATATAAACGCAAGGATAGCGCCCCAGAACATACTTATGGTGTCATATCCCTGAAAACCCGGGAAAAAAGCTTTCAGTGAAAGAAGATGGAAATACGCAACCTCAGGATCTATCATGGTAATTCTCCAAAGAAGGCAAAAAAAATAAAGTCCGACAAAAAAAAGTCCGACTCGAAGTGCATAGTGCTTCATATATTTTTTATGAATAACTAAAATTCATTATTAGTATACCACAAAAAATTTAAGAGACATAATAGATTGTTTTATTTGCAGGATTTTTTGCTTCTTCAAGCGTGATTTCTTTTACTGTAGATAAAACGATTTCTTGGATCACTCCTTCGCAATGACATCCGCCTTTCAACAGCTCAAGTGCTTGAGCATATTCTATATTAGGGATGCCATATGAAATGGTAATGTGTGGTTTAAAATTTTCCTCGTATTCTTTTGACATTGGATCAACATATTTTTTGTATTCTGAAAGCGCTACGTAAAGATCTTTTTGAAGTGCTATAAGTTCATCTGCGTGACGCGCAATCACAATAATTGCATGTTGCGCTTGAGTTCCTGTCAGCACTTCATCAAAAGTAATATCTATACTTTTCCTTTGTATGCGCGGCTGCGAAAAAAATTGAGAAACTTTTTCTTTGAGATTCTCTATTTCTTCATCTTCTATAAAACATGCTTGCTTCAAAGTTACATGCAAACCCCATGGATTATATTTCAAAATAAAATCATCAAACCATTCTGGTTTTTTTGTAAGTATTATATTTGTATAAAGTGCAAAAATTTTCATATCCTCTCCATTCTTTAAAATTCTAAAAGAAATGCCAGATCGCGCTCGACGATTGACCTGGATATTTCATCGTCTGGTGTATCATTTTTCAAAAGATCAATTGCTTCTTCTGGTGATACCCCAAGCGGAATAAATCCCGCGTTCATTTCTTCTTTTGTAAAAACCGGCGTCTTTTTATCGCCTACACTATGCGCACGATAACACTGCGAGTATTGTCGCACTGTGCCTTTTTTCTGATACTCAATAATCCATCCAATTTTTTTATCAACATCAATTGCATAGCCAATTTCCTCTAAACATTCCCGCTTCAATGCGGACATATCATCCTCTTCTTTCTCGACACCGCCGCCCGGAAGTTTATGATATTTATTTTTTGAAACATGAAGAAGCGCAATCTTTTCTAAATCATCCATTACCACAGCCCTTACTGCCTTTCGATATGTACATACTCCTTTTGGCGAAGAAATAATCTTTAATGGTTTTTCAATATCCATGGCAAGATCATGAATACTCCTTATAGCCTCTAAAATTTTTTTATCCTTGCTATACTCTCGCGTTTTCTGCTGAATACGAATAACGACATCATCGCCAATGCCAAGTCCCTTCCACATAGCAGTATAACTTTTTTCTGTTACTTCTTCTGGCGTGCTATATATTCCTTGCGAAATTTTATTGTATTTTTGCATCATAGAAATATTTTCGTTATTCGGATTCTCCACATAATTCAAATGCGGAAGATATTTCACAATATCAAAGCTTTTAATATCTTCCATATCTTGGATATTCTTCACTGCACAAAGCCGTATCCAAAATTCACTCCCCTGTCCACCATACCCACATTCATACACTTCAGGAATGAGATCAAGTATGAGTCCGTATTGCACCGCATCATATAACAAATGGACAAACCATCCTTTCTGAAAATCATCGCCGTGCTCAAGATTTTCATCAATGAAATGTTCCGGATGCGTCAGCGCGCGATCTACTCCCGTGATGTATCTACTATCTGGATACATAGTTCCGGAAATATATTTCTCGATATCTGAAATGTGATATTTCTTCATGACATCAAGTGCATACCGAATATGTGTTCCTTCAAGAGCCATAGTGTTATCGAAATTTTATTCGCTGATCAATAAATTCGTCACGAGCGAAACCATGACAGTATGTTCCGTCTTGGAACTAACTCCCTTTATTTGAACCATTTCCATTTTGGAAATAGTTTCCTATTTATCAATCTTTACATCTGCAGTATAACATGGAAATGTATCACGTCACATTTCAAAAAGAACCCTTGCATTTGCAAGAGTTCTTTTGTATGCGTTTTCTATATTAATGAGCGCGCCCATAACGGCGGCCGCCTCTTTCATTTCTTTTCCGAAATCCGTAGTTTTGGGAATAATTCGTGCGTTTTTTTGGAAAAATACGTTTGGATTCTTGAGTTATTTCACCTTGATGATTTTCACTCATCTTTGATTTTGTATGTGAAGGCTCTATCTGAATACCTTGTATGGGATATCCTACAAGACGTTCAATGCGCTTGAGAAGCGAGAATTGTTTTTTTGTTGCTAAAGAAACAGCATGGCCAGCTTCGCCTGCGCGACCGGTTCTGCCAATACGATGGATATAGTCTTCCGGATTTTCCGGTAAATCATAATTCACCACCATACCAACGCGTGGTACGTCAATGCCGCGCGCGGCAATATCTGTTGCCACTAAAATACGGTTTCTTCCAGCCTTGAATCCATCAAGAGCTGCTCTGCGTTGCGCAAGTGATCGGTTTGAGTGAATTTCTGCCGCACTATATCCCCTGTCTTTCAATTCAAAAAATAATTTTTTTGCGATATGCTTTGTCCGCACAAAAACAATTGCAGATCCTTCATTTTTCTTGAGAAGCGAATCAAGACAATCTGTTTTTCCTTCTTTTTCGATGGAACACACTTCTTGAATAATCTTTTTTGGAGCGCTTCCTGCGCGAGTCGCCTCAATACGGATAGGCGCCTTCATATATGATGAGACTATTTTTTCAATTTCCTGCGGCATGGTTGCTGAAAAAAGCATGGTCTGCCGCTGCGCTGGCACATCTTTAAGAATACGATTCACCTGTGGGATAAATCCCATATCAAGCATGAGATCAGCTTCATCAAGTACAAGTACTGTAATAGTATCAAGTGTAAGACTTTTTCTATCCAAATGATCAATAATGCGTCCCGGCGTTCCAACAATCACGTGCGGATTATTTTTGAGCATGCGCACTTGAGATTCAATTGGCGCACCGCCAATAAGCACAGCTGTCCGAAGACCAAATGGCTTGCCGATTTTTCTAAATGTTTCATCCACCTGAAGCGCGAGTTCTCTAGTGGGAAGCAATACAATACCGCGCCCCTTGAACTCTGAAATTCGCTGCATCATTGGCACTGCAAATGCAAGTGTCTTTCCTGTTCCTGTTTGGGCAATACCCAAAAGATCTTTACCATTAATGGCCAAAGGAATAGCTGCACCCTGAATGGGCGTCGGAGTGACATAATCCAGTTCGTGAATGCGATCGATGAGACGTGTTGCAATGTCAAGATTATTAAAACTTGTTGCAGTATTTTGCGTATATTCATTCATATCAATAAAATATGGCCCGATTTCCTTTCCGTGGGCCATACTACTGACACAAGGTTTCGAGCACTCATCAGCTATAAAGCTGATATTAATAAGTAATTACACTATAACATGATTTGCGCTTTTTGTCAAGGCTCACTCCTACGAGGGATTTAGATCAATTGTCGTATCTATGCGAATACGGGAAACGAATTCGGGAATATGACTCACTAAAATCATTGCCCCGTGATAGGTATCAAGCGCCTGTGCAATAATAGGCAGATGCCGAAAATTAATATGATTTGTGGGCTCATCAAGAATAAGAAGACCCGGACACATCAGAACAAGCCGAGCAAAACACAAAAGGCCTTTTTGCCCTTCAGATAAATACCGAACAGTACTTGCAAGAGCTTTTGCGTCAAGCAGAAATCCTGCTGCGGTTGAGCGAAGTATGTGTTCATCATTTTTCTCCATCACCTCTTGAAGAATCTCGTATGCTGTTTTTTTGAAATCAAGAACTGAAAAATCCTGAGAATAATATCCGACTCGAACACCGTCCGCAATGACCGCTCCTTCTGCCTGCCCCGCAACGATATCCCGCAAAAAAGTACTTTTGCCGGTACCATTTGCGCCTGCGAGCAATACATGATATTCTTGCCGAAGGACGATATCGGCTTCTTGTATCTTGCGTTCTCCATACTGCATACTGCTAATTTTTTGTATTTCAATAATCTTTCCACTAAAATCAAATTCAAATTGCTGAGATGGAATACAAAACTCTCTAATTGTTTTATCTTCTCGCCGAACGTCCACCATATTTTCTTCTGCATCTTCCGCGGACTCTCTCATACGTTTTGCAACGGAACGAAGTTTTCCGCCTTTGTGCGCAAAAACTTCCGCTTGCTCTTTTTTCTTTCGTATGATTGCCTCGGCGCGCGCGTTTTGCATGCGTTCGCGGTCAATTCGTTCTGAAATTTCTTCCACTACATCGGAATAATTTCCAGCGTACTGCTCTACCGTATGCGTATGAACATCCAGATAGAGTACGGCATCAGTGAATGCATTAAGAAAATCCGCGTCATGGGATATAACAATGACCGTTGTATCATGCACCATAAGAAATCCTGTGAGATGCTCAATGCCTTCTTGATCCAAATTATTCGTTGGCTCATCCAGAAGAAGTACATCCGGATTCTGAATAAGTGCGTATGCAAGAAGCAATCGCGCCTGCTGGCCGCCGGAATGCTCGCGAACTTTTTTCTCAATGTCAGTGACAAGGTTCACTGCGTCAAGCGCTTCGGCAATCTGCTTATCAAGATTATATGGCACTGTTGCAAAAGTATTTGCAAACCAATCACGTACTGTCATATCCAGATCTTGCGGCGCAATAACTTGTTTTGCAATACCTATTTTTGCTGAATTTGGCGTAAGTGAAATACTGCCGGATTTCTGCTTGAACTCTCCGAGAATTAACTTGAAAAGAGAAGTTTTTCCTGCGCCGTTCTGGCCCATAAGCGCAACTTTTGAACCTTTTCGCACAGAAAAACTTGCTCCATCCAAAATGGGTTTCATTTCATTGTATTCAAAACTTACATCGCTAAAACGAAGAACAACCGTTTCATTTGCCATAGATCATTACACTTTTTTAACATAAAAATTATTTCGTTATTCTATCAGTATTTTATAATAATTGCAAGACAGAAACCTGACTACATAAAAACGCCTCTACAAAGAGGCGTTTTTCTTATTGGCACTGAGTCAAATAGCAAAATCAAATATTATAAGAGATAACCAAACGTAATCTTTTTTTACGCGCTCTTCATCTCTAAAATTCTATCAATGCGAAATACGCGCATATCTCTGCGTGCATGACAGTATGCTTCCATCCCTAAAAACGGCTTGCCTTCATACATCATCTCATCTATCAAGCGAGGTGTGATAATCCGTCGTGATTTTTCATCTTGTTTTTTTAGATATACAATCTCAAGCGATTTGCCCGCTGCAATAGCTTTTTGAATCATGGCAATTTTTTTATCAAGTGAAAGCAGATCATCAGATTTTTTATATTGAAATTTGGTGACAAAATCCATGACGCGCCAATCAAGAATGATATGATTCTTTTTTATCGGCCGTTTCAAAATAATTCCTTCAAGAGTCCTACAGCGTGAAAGCGCAACATATGTCTGCCCATGCGCAAACGCTCCGCGATCCATATCAATAATCACGCGATCAAATGTTTTTCCCTGGCTTTTATGAATCGTAACCGCCCATGCAAGTCGCAATGGATATTGCATAAACGCACCAATCGTTTCGGTATCCAAGCTCTTTGTATGCGGATTGTATGTATACGAAAAAAGATCCCATGAGTGAGGAGCAACATCCTCTTCTGATCCATCTGGCAATGTTACCCATATCGTGTCGGGTTTATCTGGAGTACTTTCAATATCTGTAATGCGCGCGACTGTTCCATTTACCCATCTCCCATTCGCATCATTATTTACTATCATGATTTGACTGCCGATTTTTACGCGAAGTTCATATTCAGTCGGCGCCTGTTTTTCGTCAAATGTTCCGCGTGTGTGCGCACGATACGTATACGTCCTGCCTTTGATTTCTCTCAAGCGCATTTCATTGATTCTCTGTGCCGCGTCATTCGTAGGCGTTAGTGAAATCCACATCTGATTACGCGGCGGTTCAAACGCTGGTTGTACGCGCGCATTAAAAAAAGTAAGGTCATCATCCGTCACTGTCCGATTGCGAATTGCATTCAAAAGACCAATAAACACATCGTCGTTTTGGCGATAAATTTTTTCCAATTCAATGTACTCCATTGAAAAATTTTCTAGACAGTGCGCGGAAAAAAAATATGGGCTTTGATAATGCTCTTTAAAAATCTGCCGATCTTGCGAATTGACAACCGGAGGCAATTGATACAGATCGCCAATAAAAATCATCTGGCAGCCCCCAAACGGCTCGAACTTCTTTTTTCGCGCAATGCGTAAAAACGCATCAACGCAATCAAGCACATCAGCGCGCACCATTGATACTTCGTCAATGATAATACATTTCACTTCTTGATAAAGCAACGCGTATTCTTTTTCTTTGAGAATGCGCTGTGCGGATTTTTTTGCCTTCTCAAGCGTGATATCCGGCTTGAATTTAAAAAATGAATGGATCGTGACGCCATGCACATTCAATGCCGCAACACCTGTGGGCGCAAGAACAGCAATACGTTCTTTTGTATGAGCACGAAAATACTCAAGCAGAGTTGATTTTCCCGTTCCTGCCCGACCAGTTACGAATACGTTTTTGCCATCTTGTATTGCGCCAAGAGCGCATTTAAATCCTTCATTCAGCTCTATGGCCATACTTTCTTGTTTCTCGATATTCCAATAATTTTTCTGCCGGAGAAAGAGTACCCAAAGCTTTATGCGGAAAATAGTTCCATGCATCACTGACTAGATCAAGAATATTATCCAGTTCTGACACATCGCCACCATAATCAAACATAGCAACAATCTTCATCATGTCATTGATATCCTTTTCATGAAAGATAGCGTTCTGAACATCCTCTAATGTGAAATCACTTTCAGTACATTCGAGCATTTTGATAATTTCCTGCTCGATTTCCATTTTGCGAGTTATGGTATGATCTTTTGTTTCGCACGATGTCTGCGCCGGTGCTTCGTTGCAATAATCATCCAGTCGAGAAAGTATCAATTGAACGGATTTAAACGTTCCACTTGGAAGGTTTTCGATATATTTGTATTTCCTATACGTGGAATTCCAAAATTGTGCCGCAAGTTTATTAAGATCTGCTTCGATCATACAAAGCATCTCATTCGCATCTTCTCGCGACAATCCGGAGAGACTTCGTCCTTTACCAGGGAATCGTATCTGATATGTCAATGGACCGAGTTCATGTTGGATTATACGTACCGCGGCATGACGAATATAACCGTTTTTATTCTGAAGAAGTTCAAGTAACCACGGAAATAAAAAGTCCGGCCCATGTTCGTGATCATGTAAATAATAGATAACTGACACGGCCATTACGAAATTTTCCCGACGCCAATCTTCAGTGATCTTCGCATATGCATTTGGAGTATCATTAATAATTTCGTGTATGTCGTCATACTTCTCTCTACCCTGGTGTGAGCTATACAGAAACTTCCTTACAGTTCGCGCGGCAGTACGGCTGGCAGTCTTATCGGCGATGAGAATGGTTTTAAATAATTCTTTGAAAGTCATGACAGTTCTTAATAATAACATTTTCTTCTCTTATGTTCGCTTCAAAATCTCCAATGTCGCTTTCACGGAAATATTATCGGTATGCTCAAATGACATCTTACCTGGATAATCTTGCTCATTATAAAAACAAGGATCGAGAATGTCAAATTCAAGCCCCGAAGCATTACCTATAGAGTTATCAGCGTGTGGGTGAATTTATTAACTATAACGGCTATAAAAAGGATCTTTCTTCCATTGAGGTATTCGTCGAATACTTTTTGAATCTGTGCGCCATTGCATCCAGCCGGTTACATCTGGATTAAAAAATTCACCGTACCGCTGTGGCGCTGCGTCTTTATGCAATGGAGCTATCTGGAGAATCTCCCCAAAATCATTCCAATTTCCACGTTCTCCTATAAAAAAGTCTGAACGCCTTCTATGCTCCCACATACTTGATCCTTCTTCTTCTGTTATTATAACATCTGCATTTGTCTTTGATGAAAATAAATAATCTATTTCATCATTATCCTTTTTAGTATTTACAATAAGTGAACTACTTAACAAATTTATAGCAACGTCTAATTTTTTTATTTTATTGTCTTGAATAATATAGCTATGAATTCCGAAATGAGTATGATCAGGAAAATAAGGCTGCCCATTCTTTAGAATAATACGGAGAACGATCGCGTTTGATGCGCCATAAAATTCAAGTGCTACAACAGTATGGGGTGTTTGAATTATTTCTCTCTGTGTTAATTTTTCTGCTACTTCTGGAATTATAGCTTCCTTGCCAATAATATTTCCGTCTTTGGAATCAATCATCTCTGCTGTTTTTGTTCTTTTATCCATAAATATACTAAATCTCTCTGCGGATATTCCCACTGGATCACTAAACATACATCCTGTTGTTCCTAGAGCGGCAAGAACCCCTCCATATCTTTTTATAAAAACATTAAGTTTTTTTCTTGCCATATCCATTTTTGGCTCTACTGATGTTTCTTCGTGAGACTGAAAAAAAGATCCTTCATGTTTCATATTTTTTTGTCGTGGAGTTAACCACTATTTTTATTATTTATGAATATCTTTAAAAAATTCCAGTGTCGCTTTGACAGAAGGATTTTCTGTGTGCTCAAATAACACTTTGCCTGGATAATCTTCCGTTATCTTCGCAATGAATTCATCTGCCCATGATGGAGGGCACTCTCATATAATCATATCATTTCTATCCTTACAAAGACAGCGGTTTGCACCGCTGTCTTCAATATTTCACTTGGCTCCACACCCTGAACGAAATCCGAACTTTTTTCCGCGAAAATCCGGACGCTGAATTTTGACGCTCCGCCCTGCCGCCGCTCGCTAACGCTCGCTCCGACAAAGAAAAGTTTTGTTCACAATTTTTTATTTGCGCGCGCCCGATTTTTTCTTTTAAAAGGAAAACAAAACTTTTCTTTGGCGGTCTGCTCTTTGAGAGCAGAGCGGCGGGGCTTCGCTTCGGCTCAGGCGAGGCGGAATTCCCCCCAACCCCAGTGTGAGAGAATTCTCTTTGAGAATCTCTCGCGCTAGAATGCAGAGATACGGTGCGGACATGGCGCTCCCGAACCCTGTCAATCTGCATCAGCAGATAACGACTCTTGAGGGATTGCAGCCGCATCGTCTCTGTGCAGGAGTATGAACACATAGCGGATGGTCGC